>Ga0210006_1001601_pt1 | contig 15540 bp, 13 predicted proteins | sample CryGey02umfilter_2_FD_185452 | JGI IMG/M metagenome (GOLD analysis project Ga0210006, IMG submission 185452) | Groundwater microbial communities from aquifer in Utah, USA - Crystal Geyser 4/10/14 0.2 um filter (SPAdes) (version 3) | ecosystem: Environmental > Aquatic > Deep subsurface >... | reverse complement strand
TTTCTCTAATTCCATACCCGGCAGTCCACATTTCCAAATAGCCTTTCCTTTCATTTTCGGGTAAATAAGCTCTTTGGGGAAAGGCGATAAGCAAGAAAACTTGATAAAAAGGAACGATAAAAATAACCGTCAGAAAAATAGTAGTTAAAACTTTGTTCTTGAGAGTCGAAAAGATTTGTTCTAGTAAAACTGCAGCAAAAATTAAAAATACCGGCACAGAAAACAATATATATCGACTGGTATAAACCTTGGCAATGGCACTTTGAGCCAGAAGTGGGATCAGCCACCAAAGCAATAAAAACAACCCCTTCTTAAAGTTATTCTTTAGTACAAGTGGAATGCTAAATATCCCCAAGATAAAAAGAGGAGGGGTCAGTAAAATCCAATACCATTCCACAACCGATTTCAAATTACCGGCTAGAGGATTAAGAGGGTATTTTAAAATCTCAGATAAAGAGAAAACATAATCTTTATTTCGAATGGCAATCATATGAAATTCGGGACCAAGACGAAGAATGTTGTAAATGGCAAAAGCAAAAATCATCACTACTATCCACAACACAACCAACTTTAGCCGATTGCTCCATTGTTTCATTGTTTCATTGTTAATAACAAAAATCGTCAATGGTAACATTAGGGCAAAAAACAATGCCGGCGATTTCGTAATTAGTCCAAGGCCGAGGAGAATTCCGCTAATCATCGCAAAATCCAAACGTAAATTTTTAACCAATAAAATACTGAATACTAAATACCAGATACCAAATACTGATAAAAGTCCGTCTGCTAAGGCCATCCGGTCAAAGAAAAAACAAAAAGGAGATACCAAATACAAAATAGAGGCAAACAAAGAGATTTCCTTTTTCTTAAACAATAAGTAGCTCAAGACACCCATCCCAACCATCGTCCCCAAACCAGACAGCACCGAAACTATTCTACCGGCAACCAAGGGATCGGAAAATATTTTTAAAAAAGGAATAATTAACCACATAAACAAGGGTTGTTTGCCATCTGAAAGAGGAATAAAACGAAGAGACTGCACTGCTCTCATTATCTGTGCCCAACGAATATAAATTGCTTCGTCACAAAATACCGGAATTACAGTCAAATTTACAATTCGAGTTAAAAAATATCCAAAAACTAACAACAATGTAATAAATAAAGGTTTTGAGTCTTTTTTCATAGCGTAAAGCGTAGAGCTAAAAGCGTAAAACCAAAACTTAAAGCTTCTAGTTTTTCGCTTTAGTTTTACACTCTTCGCTTTTAGCTTTTAGTTTTTATTATACAGGCCTCTCAAATCATTAAGTTTGACACTCAATATTTGTATTAGCATTTCTTTAGATTCCTTAAGGTAACTTTTCTTTTTTCCTTTGGCCACATCTCTGTCTTTCCATTCCACTGGTACTTCTTTAACTTTAAATCCCAGCTTTTCCGCAATAAAAAGAAGTTCTACATCAAATGAAGTCACTTTCCAACCTTTAACTGTCTTCTCCTCTTTAAAAAATTGTAGCATGGGGAAAATTTTTTTGGCAACATTTGTCTGAAAGGCTTTAAAACCACACTGTGTATCATTGATGTCGCGAAGCATTAAAATTTTTCTGAAAACTCTAAAAACATTTGAACCAATTTTGCGCAGTATTGAAAAATTCTCTCTTTCCATCCCTCTTGAGCCAATAACCACTTCATATTTTTCAAAATAAGGTATTAATTTTAAAACCTCTTTTATCGGCGTAGATTGATCCATATCGGTAAATAAAACATATTCGCCTCCCGCATTTTTGATTCCGCTCCAAACTGCCAAAGGCTTCCCTCCATGAGAATTTTCTACTAATCGAAAATTCTTTTTGCCTTTTACTTGTTCCGACACTATTTTTTTACTCTCGTCGGTAGAGCCGTCATCCGAAATAATAACCTCCCAAGAAAAGTTCTGCTTAGTTAAAAAATCATTAACTTCATCCAAAACTCCCCTTTGGAGATTTTCTGTTTCGTTGTAGCAAGGAATCACCACCGACAAATAAATCTCACTCATACTTTATCCTTTCTCTTTTTTGAACAGTAATGTCGCCCCAGGAATAACCCTCCTCAATCTTACCAATTGTATCCTGTCTTTCCAACCAAGACTTTAAAAATTGAGGGTGTTCTCCATCCGGTTCGTATAAAGTATAAAGCTCTTTAACCTGCCGAGTTTCCGGCTCGCGACCATATTTACCATCCCCATACCACTTCATTAAGTATGAATAGGAATAGTAAACCTGGGGAGGAACATAAAAATCAGCATTAAATGGCCGATCCTCTGCTTTCTCGTAAATCCAGTCAATCGCTCTTGTTTGTGCTCCCAATTTAATTCCAATTCCTGTTGCCAAATAGTTTTTGATTTCCCTCAGATTAAGAAAAGAAAACACTACGAGAAGTGCATAAACAATGACTTTTCCAAGGAGATTCTTTTTTAATAGATAGTAAAGACCGGCAGAATAAAGAATAAAAAACGCCGGAAGCGCACCAGTAAAGTAATAGTCCCAAATATAGCCGTGGTTCCCCTGATAAAAAAAGAAACCCGCTACCGGCGAAAGCAACCATATTGCCAGCAGTTTTCCACCTTTACCAAAAATGGTTTTTCTAAAAAGCAAAGTAGTTGCGGAAAACAAGGCTAAACTGAGTAATTTCAAGCTACTTTCTCCCAACATTAGCTTGGCGAAAAATACATCATAATAGAGCAAAACCCTTCTTTCCAAAGTTTGCAGGAGGCTGAGGTGAAAACTTTTGTCGGCAACCAAAAATTTTTTGAAAGCTTCAAAAAGTATTCCGTTGTGGCGAAAATTGAAATATAACTGGGGAAGCAGTGTCACAAAAAATGCCAGAAAAGTAAGGAGTAGTATCTTAAGACCCAGTTTTTTTCTCTGCCAAACAAGAAAAACTGCTGTTGCCGGAAGGAAAAATATTGCTGAAGCCGCTTCAAGCTGCAAACAAAGACCAATTAAAAAAGTAGATAGTATTAAGTATTTTGTATTATGTATTTCAAGAAATTTATGTAAACAAATTATTGTCAAAAGAGTAAAAAAAGGCAATGGATTGGGATTAGCTAACCAGCGAGAGAAAACAACATTTGAATAAGAAAATCCATACAGAAAGGCAGCCAACAATCCAACTTCCCTACTGTAAATTTTCTTTCCCAAAAAATAAATTAAGAAGATAGCGCCGACAGCCAACCAAGACAACCCGGCAGCTGCCATCACCGGACTTCCTTTGCCCAAAAAATAAAATGGAACTAAAAGACAATAATAAAACGGTCCTAAAAAAATACCTTCAATTCCGGTAACCGGACCAATCAAAAAGAATTTCTGATAATGTAAGAAATCCCAAATAACCAAAGCGTCTCTTCCTTGATCGTACCAAAACCCTAAAAGCTGATCTAGACGGAACAGGCGGAAAAAGGCAGAAAAAAATAAAATGATGAATAAAAGAAAATACTCAATTTTATTAGTTCTAATCTCAAGAAAAAATTTATCCAAAAAGTTTTTAGATTTGAGAGTTGAGATTTTATTCACCTTGAATATTATGCACTAACTTAAATAACTTCGCTCCCCAAGGAAATTCCCACTCCCTATCAATTTTCGACCAACCAAAGTTGGCAATTTCCGCTTGAGGGTGAGTTGTCGGATTACATTCTTTCTCTTCGCAAACCACAAATAATTGCTCGCTTATCGTCTCTCCGGATTTTTGAGCGTCTATCTCTAGTGCCTTGTGTCCCTTTTTCTCAAGGAAATACCGGTAGCCGGCATCATAATTCTGTTTGGCAATCATTCCAAGATTAAACGGTTTACTTTCAGAGTCCACTATAATTTTATCCGATATTTCAGCCGTCCTTTTCATTTGAAAGTTTGGTTGGTATTTCAATGGAGCCTCTTTAAAAGAAAAAACAACTACCAGTAAAAATAAAGCGCTCGCCAGAATTTTTCCATATATTTTCAGCTGCCATGATTTCTCTAAAATAACGGCGAAAAACAAAAAAACTACCGGGAACAAAAAACCAAAATAATGGTCATAGATATGCTGTTTGTAAAGTCCCATTCCTAATAAACCGACTCCCAACCAAACTAACAAAAGAAAAATGCCTGAAGAATTCACCTTCGAGGAGTCCATTCGGCCACCTCGAATATGTCGGATAAACCAAAAAAACATCAGAGGGGGGAAAAACATGGCTAACCAAAAACCAAAAACTTCGTTTTTCCCTGCTAAAAGTCTTGTCACTACCGTTTTCCATAATGGCCAAAGCTGCGGAATTGCCTTGTAAACTTTTAGATTTACAGTTGTCTGTCTTTCGGAAAAAAACTTACGGAAAGCATTGAAATTAATAAAGTTATGACGCAAATCAAACCAAATTAACGGCAAAAAAGTAATAATTAAGAACAAACTACCCAGAAGCAAGAAATAAAGACATAACTTTCTCCAATGTTGGTCCTTTTTCCTTAATAACGAAACTAACTTTACTAGAAAAAATATTCCAACAACAGGAAAAAGAAGCAGACCCAAATAATGAGATTGCACGGCAAAAGAAAGAAAAATACCTTCAATCGCCAACCAATAATATTTTTCTTTCTGCCAGAATTGCCAGATGCCCCAAATTATCAGCAAACTAAAAAATGGCATCACATTGGGATTCCAAGAAGAACGGGAAAGAACGATGGCTACTGAAGAAATGGCATAAAAAAAAGCCGCCAGCAAACCAACTCTCTCTGAAAACCATTCCCTGCCGAAACGCCAAAGTAAAAAAGTAGTTGCTCCCGCAAATAAAGCTATTCCTACTGACGGTCCCACTGTCCCCATAAGGATATAAAAAGGGAACATTAAATAATAATAAAGTGGGCCTAAATACATATTCCCAATAGAAGTCTGCGGCCCAATCAAGGTAAATTTTCCGTGAAGCATCCTCAGCCAAACCAAAGCATCTCTTCCTTCGTCTCCTAAAAAGGTCATATAAGAAGAAATTTTAAAAAGTCGCAAAAAAAGAGCCAAAAAAACAATAAAAAGGATGCTTTTATTTTTTTTGATCCACTCCATCATTTGATCTGCCACCATAATTTCCCTAAATCCATGAATGACTTAAAAATTACTTTTAAGTTTGCTCCTGTTTGTTTTCCCTCTTTTCTTGGATAATGATGAACGCCAACTTCTACAATTTTAAAGCCGGCTTTTTTCGCTCTTCCTAAAAGTTCCGGAGAAATCATTCCCCCCCGGGTTGACTGTAATTTTGGAATTGTATCAATCACCTTTTTCTTAACCAGCTTAAAAGCGCAGTCAACATCTCTAACTCCAACATCCAAAAGCAAACGCGATAAAAATGTCCATCCAAAACCAAAAATCTTTCTCATCAGTGGATCCTGTCTATTTATTCGATAACCGGCAACAATATCCGCTTCTCCGCTTTTTTCGATTAATCTCGTTACTTCCGAAAAATCAAACTGGCCGTCGGAATCAGTAAAAACAATCCACTCCTGCTTACTGTTATAAAAACCCGATTTCAAGGCAGCACCATAACCTTGATTGGGATGATGATGAACAACCCGAATAAAAGAATATTCCTCGGCCAATTTATCAGCTATTTCTCCTGTCTTATCTTTGGAACCGTCATCTACGATCAAGAGTTCATATTTAGAAGCAACGTTTTTTAAAACAGGAATTGCTTTTTCTACGGTATTTTTTATATTCCCTTCTTCGTTATAAGCTGGAAAAAAGAGTGAAAGCCCATCTAATTTGTCCATAAAAAATCTCTCCTTGAAGCAATAATATCATAAATTTGCTATCATACACTTAATGAAAATCAAGAAAGATTTCTTGATTATCTTTGTCCTTTCAATCCTAGCGACAATTGTCGTCTGGCTTCCGTTTATCCTTGGTTTTAAAGAAGGGGCAGTCACCCTTTTTAAAAACTACGACGGCCCGAATTACTTAATTGTCGCTAAATCTTGGTATAATAAAGCCTTCATTGCCAAAAATTTTTCTCTCCCCATTCCTCTTGAATATTATCCAGCCCATCTCCCAGGCTATCCCCTAACCATTTCTCTTCTGAACAGATTTGTAACCGGCCCATGGGCGATGTTAACCTCGACATTGCTTTCCACTGTTCTTGCCGCAATTTCTTTTTACTTAGTTATTTATAAATTTAAGCTTTCACAAAATCCGCTTTGGCTTACCATTGTTTTTTTAGTTTTCCCGGCCAGATGGGTAGTGGTGAAAGCAGTCGGCTCGCCCGAACCGCTTTTTATCTTTGCAGTTTTAATGTCTTTCTATTTTTTTAAAAGTGCTTTTGATTCGGCTGAAAACAATCTCTTTTCAAAGAAAAAATCAGTGGCGCTAGATTTACTCTTGGCGGGAATCTTCGGGGCAGTCGCCCAAATTACCAAAAGCCCGGGGATACTGCTATTTGTAAGCTACTTAGGTTACTTGGGCTACTTAGGTTACTTAAAAAAATATCCGTTAAAAAAGATAATCAAATTTTCGCTTCCACTTTTCATTGTCCCCCTCTCAGCCTTGTTGGTTTTTTGGTTTTACAAAATTAGAACCGGTGATTTTTTTGCATATTTCCATTCAGGTGACAATTTTCATCTCACTTTTCCTCCATATCAAGGATTTTTTCCCGAAAGAAGTTGGCTGGGAACTTTCTGGAATGAAGACATGATTTGGCAGTATCTTTTGGGCGCTTTGACAGTAAGTTTATTGATCAAGCAGAAATATTACGATCTTGCCTCTTTTGCCGGCATTTTCTTCACCGCCACACTCCTTGTCGCCCACCGTGACTTAGCACGTTATTCACTGCCATTGATGCCGTTTACCTTGATCGCTTTTGATAAATTTATTCAGAAGAAAGAATTTAAAATTGCTCTCTTAATAATTCTCCCGGCAATTTTCCTTTATGCCATTAATTTTATCGGCGGGAATGTTGCCCCTGTCGCCGACTGGACTCCCTATCTTTAATTATTGCGAAGCATCAAGCTCTGCTTATTGCGAAGCATCAAGCTCTGCTTAGCTTATTTCTTCTTCCAAATAAACTTATTGTAGACGAACCAATTATAAGGAACGGTAAAGCCAAAGACAGCAAGAGTCAAAAACAGTTGGCGGTATTGGTCTCCGAGGACCTGCGTACCCAGTCCCACGATGGCTGACGGAATAAGAATACCACCTAAGATCGAAGATAAATTAAAAGCAATAAATTTTCCAAACAGTTGTTTTGGCGAAGTTATTTTCTCTTTAGCAAATGTCCAAACATTATTCCAAGTAAAATTAGAAATAATTGCCAGTTCCGAAGCCAAAGCATTCGCCCAAAAATTGATCACTCCGATAGGCCAAGGCAATATTGTTTTAAATACTCGATTAAACAATATTAATCCGAAAAAGTTAATAATAAAACCAAACCCACCGACAATACCAAATTTAATAAACTTTAAAAACTTTGGTGACCTTTCAAAACGAATCCTGGTTGAATTCTTAAATGTCTCAATAATATCTTTTATAAATTGGGTGGAAAAGCCAACTTTACTTTCACCCGCTCTTCTGGCACCAAAAACAGCCGGGATTTCCAGAAATTTCGCTCCGGTTTTGGAAAGTTCATAAATCATCGTTGATTGGATAACAAAACCTCGGACATTCAATCGGTCTAAGTCCACTTTATCAAGGATATTCTTCACTCTAATCGCCTTAAAATTCCCTGCTTTATCTTTTACTTCGTGAATTCCTGCCCAGTAACCGTTCAGTAAATCATTGGAAACAAAATGTGTTAGTTTTCTAAATCCGGTAAAACTTTCCCCCGCTCCCTTGATATGACGAGAAGGAACTACAACATCACAACCATTTTCCATTTCTTTTAACATTTGTGGAATCAACTCAGGATCCCATTGAAAATCACAATCGTTGGGAATCACAATATCCGCTTTCAGTTCTTTGACCGCATACCGATAACCGGCAATTAGAGATATTCCCAATCCTCTTGGAGTTTCCAAAAGAAAAAGATTTTTTCTTGTCTTAGCTAAATTTTTAACCACTTCCCCGGTTCCATCCGGTGAATGACTATCAACCACCAAGGTTACAAACTCATACCCCGGACACTTTTCGGCAATTTTCTCCAATGTCTCCACCATTGGGCCAACATTGTCTTTTTCATTAAAAGTGGTCAGCATATTGACAACTCTCATATTTCTCCTTAATCGCCTATATTTAATATAATTATTTTCCTATTCCCTCGTAAACAAATCCTAATCTTTCTAATTTTTTTCCATTATAAAAATTTCTTCCATCCACAACAACCGCTGATTTCATTATCTGCTTTATTTTAACAAAATCCAAGTTCTGGTATTCTTGCCATTCAGTAATTAATAATAAAGCATCCGCCCCCCTTAAAGCCGGTAATGGGTCTTCAAAAAAATCAACTCCGCTGATAACTTTTTTTGCCTCTGGAATAGCCACCGGATCGCAAGCTCTAATTTTCGCTCCATTTTTCTGTAACTCGGAAATTACTGAAAGCGAGTTTGCTTCTCTTATATCTGAGGTATTTGGTTTAAAGGACAACCCTAAGACAGTCAAAATTTTGTTCCTCACTGATCCTCCACACAATCTCACTATTTTTTTTACAAAATAATCAGTCTGTTTTTTATTTGTTTTTTCTACTGCGGTTAAAATGCAAAAAGTATAGCCGGACTTTTGTGAAAGGGCAGATAAAGCTCGGACATCTTTTGGAAAACAAGAACCGCCATACCCTAGTCCAGCTCCCAGAAATTCCGAACCTATCCTTTTGTCCATCCCCATTCCTTTCATTACGTCTTCAACATTGGCTCCAAACTTGTCGCACAAAACTGCAATTGAGTTGGCAAAAGAAATTTTTGTTGGCAAAAAAGCGTTTGAGGCATATTTAATCATTTGGGCACTGGCAGGATCACAAATCAGTCGTCTCCCAGAAATCTTTTTATGTAAGGTCAGTAATTTTTTTGCCACTGATTTTTTCTCGACACCGATAACAACTCTATATGGATGTAAACTATCTTCCAAAGCTTTTCCTTCTCTTAAAAATTCCGGAACTGAAGCAAGGTCAAAATTCACTTTAGTAAATTTTTTCATCCATTTCTCAAGCCTTGAATTTACTCCCGGAGGAATAGTGCTTTTAATAACGATGGTGGCGGGATTTTTCAAAGCCATTCTTCGAGGGAGTACCAACGCAAACAAAGATTATTTCAGAACCAGGGATTGCTTCTTTATAACTTTTAGTAAAACGCAACTTTCCTGCAGCGATATTTTTAGCGATAAGCTCGCCCAAACCCGGTTCATAAAAAGGAATTTCTCCGGAAGACAGTTTCCGAATTTTATCATCATCTATTTCCACGACCCAAGCTTCGTTCCCCAGCTTTGCAAAAACCGCAGCAGTAACTAGACCAACGTAACCGGCACCAATAAAAGCAAGTTTCATTTTTTTAAAAAACCTAATTTTTAAACAGCTTGTAATTGCCGGCTTTGCTCGTACAATTTGATAAATCTCTTTGGCCTGGCCGAAAAAGTACTTTCTTTTTCGAGAACAACAGGAACCTTGTCGCCTGCGCCACCATAGTATCTTATCATAACTATTTTCTCAATTTTTCCATCTCTTTCTACTTCTAGTTCATAAGCATCCATCCCGTTAAAATAAACAACATCGACAAGATGTGTCTCTTTCTTCCCTTTAACAATCTTGGCAACACCCTTGGCTTCGGGGAAATTGTCTTTGGTGGCAATGATCTGGAAGTTATCAACAAGACCAGTTTCGGGATCAAACTCGAATGTAATCGGATAATAATGCTTATTGTGCTCTTTGTCTTCGTAGGCAATATGTCCCAAAACACCAATTTTGCCATTTTCTAAAAGGATCGCATCATTAACGCCTCCCCATTCACCCCAAGCAAAAAGATTCTCAATCATTTTAGCGCGATTAATCGTCTCCGGAGTTAATTGGGTCAGGTCATCAATAATTATCCAGCCTACTTGTTTTATAGTTACTCTATCAAGATGTCCATTGATACTCAAATATTCGATCTCTCTCTCGGGGCGAGTGAAAACAAGAATTCTACCATCTTGAAGCTCTACTAGTGTAATATCTTTCATTCCCTCTGGTCCACTTACAAATTCTCGATATTCATCAAGCCGGTTTAAATCGCTATCAAGTTGAAAACTCATCTGCCAGCCTTCCTTCTTAACTTTGGTCATTATAAGAACCCACGAATTACCAATTTGTACTCTCTTTGGATCTTCATAACCCTTAATTTGATCTCCCTTCTCCTCGGGAAAAACTCGGCCATTTTTTATTGGGAGAAGCGAATCATTTTCTAAAATGCCGATACCAACATCTCCGCGTCCTTCTACGCCGGGAATATCACGTCGGAAAGCGCAAACTGTTAAGGTTTCTCCGTTGACTAAAACCTGAAAAAGCCCCGAGATGTTTAAAACTTCAGCGGGGACTTCGCTGCCATCTAAATCCCTGACAGTAATACCATCGGTTTTAAGAATCTTCCCTTTAATTTGATCACCACCGTTTTGAAGGTATATTTTTCGAAGCTGTTCGCAGGTTAATGGCTCTTGTTCTGAAGGTCCAGTCTCCCACCATGGAGCAAGAGTAAAATCTAGAAAAGGGGAGTGAAGCTCTAGTCTTCCAATCTTAAATCTTTCACTTGACATACACTCGCATCTCGTTGAAAAAGCCTTGGGCAGGACTAGGCAACCTCTTGATTCTAGCACCCTAAAGTTAACAAATGCAACCGGCTTTTTAGCTCAAGAAATGGTAAAATAAAAGTGTGAAAATCGACATCCTGACACTATTCCCGGAAATGTTCAAAGGCCCTTTTGATGAAAGCATTGTCCGGAGAGCACAAAATAAAGGTTTAGTGGAAATAAAGATTCACAATCTCAGAAACTGGGCTAAAGATAAAAGGGGTACCGTTGACGATAGACCATATGGTGGTGGCGTCGGTATGGTAATGATGGCAGCGCCAATTGTGGAAGCCATTGACGAACTCAAAGCTCAAATGTCAAAGCTCAAAACTACAACTCAAAACTCAAAATCTAAAATAATCTTATTAAGCCCGAGAGGGAAAGTTTGGAAACAAAACCTGGCTCTGGAATATTCTAAGTTGGATAATCTCATCCTTATTTGCGGCCACTACGAAGGAGTTGACGAAAGAGTAAGAGAATTTATCGACGAAGAAATATCCATCGGCGACTTTATTTTAACTGGCGGAGAACTCCCGGCAATGGTAGTGATTGATTCAATTGTTCGTCTCATCCCCGGCGTTCTCGAAAAACCGCAGGCAACTTCTCTCGAATCCTTCTCACATCTCACATCTCACATCTCACATCCAATGTTGGAGTACCCACAATACACTCACCCAGAGGACTTCCATGGTCTAAAGGTGCCCTCTGTTCTTTTATCAGGAAATCACGCAGAAATCGAAAAATGGCGAGGAGAAAAAGCTCTAAAAATTACCAAGAAAAGTAGACCCGACTTACTGAAGTAAACTACTTTTTATATTGCTTTTTAAAATACTTTTGTTGTTTATCTTTTAAAGGTTTCCACCAGTTAGTGTTGTTTTGATACCATTTCACTGTTTTTTCCAGCCAGGTGTCAAAATCATATTTTGGCTCCCAGCCTAAGGTTTTTTTGATTTTTGACCAGTTGACGCTGTAGCGACGGTCATGTCCCGGTCGATCTTTGACATATTCGATGTCTTCTTCGCTCTTACCCATTATCTTCAAAATTTTCTTCACCACTTGAATATTGGGAATATCTTTGGTCAACCCACCGACACAAAAAGTTTCGCCAACGGTTTTTTCGTTGTGAACTATCAGATCAATTGCTCGGCAATGATCTTCAACATAAAGCCAGTCTCGCACTTGCATTCCGTCCCCATAAATCGGCACTTTTTTGCCCTCCATCAGGTTAGTAATAGCCAAGGGAATTAACTTCTCCGGGAATTGATACGGACCATAATTATTTGAGCAATTAGTAATGCTTATCGGTAAACCATAGGTCTTGAAATATGCTCTGACCAAACAATCTGCCCCAGCTTTAGAAGCAGCGTAAGGAGAATTCGGCCGAAAAGGCCAATCCTCATTGAACTTATCTTTCCCCTCATTTGGTAAAGCGCCAAAAACTTCATCCGAACTCACTTGGTGGAAACGTTTAACTTTCGCTTTCACCGCTGCGTCTAAAAGCACTTGTGTCCCAACGACATTAGTTTTAACGAACACTTGCGGTCCCAAAATCGAGCGGTCGACATGCGACTCGGCAGCAAAATGAACAACTATGTCGACATCAGTTATAAGGTCGTCCACTAATTTCCCATTACAAATATCACCTTTAACAAATCTGTAATTGGGATTGTCCTCAATACCTCTTAAAGAAGAAAGATTACCTGCGTAAGTGAGCTTGTCTAAATTGACAATCTGATCAGAAGGATATTTTTTTAACCAATATCGGATAAAATTTGAACCAATAAAGCCCGCTCCGCCAGTGACTAAAAGTTTCATAGCAAAGTAATAATATATTATACCCCGTCTAATCAACTTCCGAAAGTCAGAGTTAAGAAACTTGCCCAAAAGACTGTCGGGGTGTAAAATACGCTTACCTCAAAAATCTGGGGAAAACTATGGAAGAAAAAAAATCGGCAGTTCACGAAACCAGAAACCTAGAAAAAGTCCTTGAATTCAGAAGAAAACCAATCAAGGTTATCTATGTTTCTTCTTATATCCCCCGAAAATGCGGGATTGCTACTTATACCAAGGACTTAACCAACGACATCAATCAGCTAAACCCTTATGCGTTGGCGGAAATTCTAGCAATTAATAGGCCCGAAAACAATTTTTCCTTTCCCTGGGAAGTTAAATTCAAAATCAATCAAAACGATCTTGAATCCTACATTCAAGCAGCAAATTATATTAACCAATCTGAAGCAGATTTGGTCATATTAGAACACGAGTTCGGTCTCTATGGCGGCAAAGGAGGAGACTACATTATTACTTTCACCGAGGTCCTCAAAAAACCTTTAGTAATAACGTTTCACACCCTCATTGACGATCCTGGAAATGAATATGGAATTGTCCAAAAAAGACTGGCAGATTCTGCCACCGCCATTACGGTGATGATAAATGATAGCGTCCAAAAGTTAGGCGAAAAATATGATGTCCCAGAAGACAAAATTGCCGTAATTTCCCACGGGATTCCCGACCTTCCTTTTGGCGCGACAGAATACTTTAAAAGAAAAAAGAGATTGACGGGGAAAACTATTTTGGGAAACATCAACCTCCTTTCAGACTCTAAGGGGATCGAGTATTCCCTGGAAGCAGTCGCTAAAATTGTCAAAGGAAAACCAAACGTTTTGTATCTTGTAATCGGACAGACTCACCCGGTAGTTTTAGCCAAAGACGGCGAAAAATATCGCAACTACTTAAAGAAACTGGTTAAAAAGTGGGGGATAGAGAAAAATGTTAGATTTATCAATGAATATCTCCCGCTAGACGAACTTTTAGAATGGCTTCAAACAATAGAAATTTACATTACACCTTATCTTAATCCGGAGCAAGCTTCTTCCGGAGCCCTGGCTTATGCTATCGGTGCTGGAAAATCCTGCATTTCTACTCCCTATCTTTATGCCCAGGAGTCCCTTCTTGAAGGAAGAGGACTCTTAGTGCCTTTTAAAGACTCCGAAGCAATTGCCAAAGCCGTTCTTGAAATCTTAAATAACCCCGAAAAAAGAGCTGATATGGAAAAAAAGGCTTATCAACATGGACGTTTTATGACTTGGTCAAATGTCGCCCTTCAACATTTAGACCTTTTCCAAGCAGTCCTGGATGAAAATATCAATCATAAGCAATGAAAAATTCTTCGCTTCTTCAAAAAATCAAACAACTTACAACCGATGTCGGCATTTATCAACACGACACTCGTGGGCAACCCGACCCTAGTTTTGGCTATGCTCTCGAGGATCAAGCAAGGGCTTTAATTATCGCCCATGAGTTTGGGGATAAAGACCTCGAGGAAATTTACTTCAATTTCATTATCAAAGCACAAAACAAAAATACTTTTCTAAACCAATATTATTATGAAGACCAACGCGGTTTCGTCAACGATATCACTCCCTCTACTGTTCTGGATAGGCAAGAAGCTTATGGAATTACCCTCTGGGCACTTCTTTCCACCAATTATTTCCAAGATAAAAAGATTAAAACCTTAGTCGATCAAGTTTGTGTAAATGCACGCTTGTGGGTCTCTCCCCGGGCCATTGCCGCCGCTCTTTTGGGTCTTGTCTCCCTACCTACCCCCAGCTCTCTAGAAAAAGAGTTGGCAGAGAAAATGCGTTATTTTTACGAACAAACAGCTACCCAAAACTGGCAATGGTTTGAAAACTATTTGACTTATGCCAATGGAATTTTGCCTTGGGCTTGTTGGGAAATCTCTCTTTCAAGAAATGATAAAGAAATGGCGAAAATTGCCGAAGCAACAACAAAGTTTCTAATCGAGACCTGCCAAGTTCAAGGAGTGCCCGCACCAATTGGTAATCAGGGTTGGTATAAAAAAGGAGGGGAGAAAGCGCTTTTTGACCAACAGCCGATAGATGTTGCCTATATGGTTTGTTGTCTGGAAAAAGCCTATCTACAAACCAAAAATCAATTTTATCTAAAATGGGCGGAAAAATGGTGGAAATGGTTTTTGGGTAACAATATAAATAAAATCTCTTTGATTGATAAAGATAATGCCTGCTACGACAGTCTTAATAAAGAAGGTATTAGTCTAAACCAAGGCGCGGAATCAAATATTTGTTTTTTAATGGCAGGTCTTGCGGCGAAAAGGCTGGGCTTGGACTAAACAAAAGATTTTAAAAGCTCTTCCAGGGAAGCAGTTGCTAGACAAATAGTTTTATCCGCTGCTCCATAATAAAGATAAAGCAAACCTTCTTTTTCGACTAATCCTGTTGGGAAAACAACATTCGGTACGTCACCTATCAGTTCATATTCCTCTTTCGGTTCAAAAATCGGCTCTTTGGTTCTAAAGATAATCTTTTTTGGGTCTGTTAGATCTAAAAGCGTTGCTCCTGCCCGGTATATCCGTTTTTTATCCACGCCGTGATAAATAAACAACCAACCTTTTTTTGTTTTAATTGGCGGAGGCCCTCCTCCTATTTTATAACCCTCCCACCAATATTGTGGCAGCAGTAAAAGTTGCGGGTTCTCCCATTCGAGAAGGTTATGAGAATAAGAAATCCAAATCTCCGGAGCAACCGTCTTATCTTCCTTTCTTATACTGGCAGTTGAGTAAATCCCGCACCGTTTTGACGGTGCGGGATAAAGAGGTCTGTGTAACAAAACATAATGATCGTCAATCTTCTCCGGGAACAAAACACCGTTGCGACTGCAAATTTCTTTTGGCGTGATTACCCCTAATCTTTCAAATGATTTAAAATCCTTTGTTTTTATCAAGCCAACCCGATGAGGCTCTCCTCCTTCTTTAGCCGGACACCCCAAAACTGTATGAGTTAA
>Ga0210006_1001598_pt1 | contig 15554 bp, 16 predicted proteins | sample CryGey02umfilter_2_FD_185452 | JGI IMG/M metagenome (GOLD analysis project Ga0210006, IMG submission 185452) | Groundwater microbial communities from aquifer in Utah, USA - Crystal Geyser 4/10/14 0.2 um filter (SPAdes) (version 3) | ecosystem: Environmental > Aquatic > Deep subsurface >... | reverse complement strand
TAATATGTAAACGAGAATTAAGCCAATCTGCTTTAAAAATTGCTTCTTGTTTGCGATATAGTTTTTTTATTTCCGATGGTAATTTTCCAAAATTATCAATAAAATCCTGAGTTTTGTGAATAGTCATCTTACTTCGGAGGGAAAACTTTCAAGGCTTTAAGATAAGCTTTCTTAATTTGGGAAGAATTTTTATACTCTTTAAGGCTTTCTTTAGGAATTACCAGCAAAAGTTTATCAAGTTGATTTTTTATAACCTTCAATTCTTCCAAAAGAAGCTGTAACACTTTATTTTGGTCTTTATCAGTTATTTTAATAGCCATAATTTTATTATATTCTCTCCAAAAATAATGTCAAAGGGAAATGGGGTCAACTCTATTTTTCCTTCTTCCGCGGCCTCTCTCTTCTTTTTAAAAATCTAATTTTAAATTTTTTGTCAAATTTTTATAGCAAAATCTACTCTTAAGCCTGAATTTCTTTAGATTTTAAAGCGAAAGTAATTAAAATTTATAAAAAATAATGTTGTTATTTATAAATCTCGTGGGTTCCAATATTAATAAAAGCTGCCTTGGTTTTGGCAGCATCTAAAAATTGAAACATTATTCTATAAAATTTATCTACCGAAAAAGCCCAATAATCTTTATACTTTCCACGAAGACGATGAGTTTCGAGTTGGGAATCAAAGGGATTTTCCCTGAAAATCCCTTCTCTTTCTTTTGCTTTTTTCTTTATTTGTTTGGGTAAACGCTTATAGGCTTTCTTGAATTTCGAGGTGAGAAAAACAATCATAAAGTAATTCAATCGAGATCAGCTAAGGACTTTATTTTAATGAGTTTTTTTTCTTTTTTTTCTTTTTTAAAAATCCTGATTGCTTCATCGGTATCTTTTCCTTCCCATTCTTTCTGCCGCCGTAATCTCAAAAATTCCTCATATTCAGAACGAGGAATCAAAACTAACTCACCTTTCTTAGCTATTGCTTTTGGAATAGTAATAATTTTTTCCATACATTATCTATTATATCCTTTCCAAAAATAATGTCAATTTTATTAAGGCAAGAGTAGACAAAATCTAGATTGTTAAATTCAGTTTTGACAACCTTAATAATTTCTTTTTAAAAAATTAAACCTTAAGGCAAGATATGAATGAAGTCAACGTTGTCAAATTCGGTTTTGCCGGCGATATTTTCAGTAGTTTTAATAAAAACACTGTCTCCTTCTTTGAAATCTGAAATTTCTATTTCGGTTTGTTTTGGAGTAAAAGTGGCTTCTTCTGGAGGATTCTTGGGGTCAAAAGAAAACTCTATTTTAATTAGTTTGGTGGCATCTGACAAAACAACTTTGATTTCTTTTTCTTCGCCAGCTGGTTTTACCATCAAGAAATTATTTTCAACGTCAACGCTGGAAACTAGAGCTGATAAGCTAAATACTTCTTTAACCTCTTCCTCTTTTGGAGTAATCCCTTCACCAGGAGGAATTTTTGTTTTCTGACTCAGAGCCCAGCCCAAAATCCCACCAAAAATTAAAACAATAACCACCGCTAAAATTATAATTTGATTCTTTTTCATAGCCCTACGAATTACGAATTATTACGAGTAGTCGATGAAGTTTGCCTCCTTTGGAGTTTGCCTTCATCTTCACCTTCGCTCCTCGCTCCGCTCGGAGCTCGGTATACGAATGAGTTACGACCTTTGCCCGGTAGTGAAAATTTGACTTGCTTCGCAATAATTAAGTTTTTCTTTAGAAAAACTTTGTCAAATTTCTACTACCGGGTTTGATTTATTATACCTTATTCTTTGGTTTTTATCACCTCGTCAATCAAGCCGTATTCTTTGGCTTCCTCAGCTGACAAATAAAAATCCCGGTCAGTATCTTTTTCCACTTTTTCTAAGGGCTGACCAGTGTGGTTAGCCAAAATTCTATTTACTTTATCTTTCAATTTGATAATCTGTTTTGCGGCAATCTCAACTTCAACTGCCTCTCCACTTACTCCCGAAACTGCCACCTGATGAAGTAAAATCTGAGCATTGGGCAAAGAATATCTTTTCCCCTTAGTCCCAGCTGCTAATAAAACTGCTGCTCCGGAAGCGGCTGAGCCAATACAAACTGTTGAAATCGGGCATTTTATATATTGCATTGTATCATAAATAGCCAGGGCTGAGGTCAAAACTCCACCGGGAGAGTTTATATAAAGCTGAATATCCTTATTGGGATCTCGGCTAGCCAAAAAGAGAAGCTGGGCAATAACTGAATTGGCTACCGGATCAATAATCGGACCACCGAGAAAAATAATTCTTTCTTTTAAAAGCCTGGAGTAAATATCATAAGCCCTCTCTCCATATTGAGATTTTTCTATTACCGTTGGAATGAGATTCATCATATGAAATTATTATACCAAAAATCCGACAATTAATAAAGCAACAATGTTAAGTACCTTGATCATTGGGTTGATGGCAGGCCCTGCAGTATCCTTACAGGGATCCCCGACGGTATCGCCAGTGACCGCTGCTTGATGAGCTGAACTACCCTTTCCGCCAAGATTTCCTTCTTCAATCCATTTCTTGGCATTATCCCAGGCTGCTCCGCCAGAAGTCATTTGAATAGCAATAAATAAGCCAACAATTATACTACCGATCAAAACCCCTCCCAAAACTACGGGTCCCAAAATAAAACCAACCAGAATTGGAGTCAAAACCGGCAGCAAGGCAGGTATGAGCATTTCTTTTAGGGCAGATTTAGTAACGATATCAACGCATTTCCCATATTCTGGTTTTGCCTCACCTGTCATTAACCCCTCAATCTCTTTAAATTGTCTTCTTACCTCCTCAACCACTTTTGAAGCTGCCCTTCCTACCGCCTCCATAGATAGGGCAGCAAAATAATAAGCGACAATGCCGCCAATAAATAAACCAACTAAAACCTTTGGGTCTCCAAGAAAAAATTGGACTTTCGCTCCCAACTTTTCCAATTCCTGAGTATAGGCAGAAAATAAAACCAAAGCGGCCAACCCGGCTGACGAAATCGCAAAGCCCTTGGTGGTGGCTTTGGTGGTATTGCCCACGGCATCTAAGGTGTCGGTGACTTTTCGATTTTCTTCGGGCAACCCAGCCATCTCTGAAATTCCCGAGGCGTTATCAGTGATTGGACCGTAAGAATCTAGGGCAATAATTAGACCGGTCAGAGAAAGCATTGAGACAGCACAAATTGCCAACCCATAAAGGCCGCCCAGCCAGAAACTAATTAAAATCCCAATTGAAATTAAAATCACCGGCAGAATGGTTGACTTCATACCGCAAGCTAAACCGGCAATGATATTTGTGGCATGGCCTGACTGGGAAGCTCGGGCAATCGATCTCACCGGCGAATGTTTTTTAGAAGTGAAAAAATCAGTAATTAAAAAAATAAAAAAAGCTATTAAAAGACCAACCAGGGCTGGTAAATAAAGGTTGACTAAGGGAAGACGAAAATCTTTAGCCGCCTGAAAGATTATCGGGAAAAAACCAATTGCCGATAAAATTCCGGCTGCAATTAACCCTTTAAAAAGGGTGAAAAATAGGTCTTCTTTTTTTAGCCTAACAAAGAAGGTAGCAATAATTGAGGCTAAAATAGCAAGGGAAGCCAAAATTAAGGGTAAAAGTACTGCCGGCAGAAAATCGGGGAACAAAAGACTTCCCAAAACCATGGCCGCCACAATTGTCACCACATAGGTTTCAAAAAGGTCAGCGGCCATACCGGCGCAATCTCCGACATTATCGCCAACCTGGTCGGCAATGACTGCCGGATTCCTTGGGTCATCTTCGGGAATTCCTTTTTCAATTTTTCCAACTAAATCAGCCCCCACATCAGCGGCCTTGGTATAAATTCCTCCACCCAATCTGGCAAAAACCGAAATCAGGGAACCGCCAAAACCTAAAGCAATCAGGGCTGACACCTCCTGGGTGAGAAAATAAAAACCGGAAACAGCCAATAACCCTAAACCTGTCACTAAAAATCCGGTAACCGAACCTCCTTTAAAAGCTAGATTAAAGGCTTCTCTTAATCCCTTTTTGGCTGCTTCAGCTACTTTCAAGTTGGCCTGGGTAGAAACCATCATCCCCACAAAACCGGCCAGAGCTGAAAATAGGGCTCCAATCAAAAAACCTAGGCCAGTTTTAAAACCAAAAGCGAACCAAAGAATAAAAAATAAAAAAGCGGCAACCAGACCAACTGTTTTGTATTGCCTTTTCAAAAAGGCGATTGCTCCTTCTCTGATGGCCAAAGAAACCTCAATCTGCTTCCCGGAACCTGAAGGAGCTTTTCTTACTTCTCTAATTAAAAAATAGGCAAAAACTAAAGAAAAGAGTGAAGCAATGATTGGAAAAAACAATGTACTCATTTAGGTGAGCGTTAGCGAAGACGAAAGAGCTTTCGCTCTTTCTCACTCCCCCTAACGGGGTCGTGTGTGAAGATGAACGAAGTTCATCGCCTTTTATTTGTTTTTTTAGTTTCTGGTTTTTCTTCCTCAACCTCCTCCTCTTTTTCGGCGCCGGGAGCTCTGACATCAATTTTCCAGCCAGTCAGTTTGGCGGCTAATCTAACATTCTGACCCTCTTTACCAATGGCTAAAGATAACTGGTCTTCGGGAGTAATCGCCATGGCCTTATTTTTTGGCATGATTTTTACTTCCAAGACCTTGGCCGGGGATAAGGAATTAGCAATATATTTTTCTGGTTCTTCAGAATATTCAATAATATCAATTTTCTCCCCTCCCAATTCATTAATGACCGCCATCACCCGGGTTCCTCTTTGTCCGATCATTGCCCCAATCGGATCAATTTCTTTTATGGTTGAGGCAACGGCAATTTTCGACCTCGATCCTGCCTCTCGGGCAATTGATTTAATCATCACTGAACCTGCCGCAGCCTCGGGAACTTCTAATTCAAAAAGTTTGGTAACCAGTTTTGGATAAGCCCGGGATAAAAAAACTACCGGCCCCTTAGGAGTCTCTTCAATCTTTAGAACAAAAACTTTTAGCCTCTGACCGGGCCGATAAAATTCTCCCGGGACTTGCTCTTCCTTGGGAAGTATTCCTGAGGTTTTACCAATATCTAAAAAAACATTTCTGCCTTCGATTCGCTGGACAATGCCAGAAAGAATCTCCCCTTCTTTTGATTTATACTCTTGGAAAATACTCTCCCTTTCTGCTTCTCTAATTTTTTGGATAATTACCTGTTTAGCAGTCTGGGCAGCAATCCGGCCATAATCCTTTTGAGGTTCTAAATCAATTTCTAATTCCTCGCCGACTTTAATTTTCGGTTTGAGCTTTTTGGCCTCTCCGAGCATTATGTGTTTTTCTGGATTAAATCGAACTTTTTCCTTGCCTTCTTCTAGTTCCTCTGTCAAAGAAGACTTCGTCTTCTTTTCCACCTTCGCTTTCATTTCTGAAAGCTCGGTCTCAGAGTAAATCATCTTTTCATCAAGAACCTGCTTTACCTGCCAAAAGCGAACCCGGCCTGTTTCTGGCGAGAGTTTAGCTTTAATAACTTGCCCCTTTTCTCCGTAATCCTTTTTATAGGCAGCAGCGATAGCCGCCTCGATACTCTCCAAAACTTTCTCTGGAGAAACTCCTTTTTCTTCAGCAATTTGGGCAACGGCCGAAGCAAAACTTTTTAAGTCTATGTTTTTACCTTCTTGGGAAGAAATGGGATCCATATTTTAGAAAAAGTGTCCGCTTCCAACGGACTATTTATAGCTTATCAAAATTTTATTTTTTCGTCAAGCGTTTAATTATTCTCTTTATTCTTAAATCAAAGCGGGGAATATCATCGTCAAAAATTAGACGATTTCTAATGAGCTCTTTTTTCTCTAAAGAAAGTTCCTTAATTGGGCTCAATCTTTTAATAAAAATTGGTAAAAGCGAGATTAAGGGCAAAAGTCCAATGGTTTCAACTTCGCCAAAATAGGCCGTCAGGATGATGGCGCAAAGTAAAAAGAAAATGGTGCCAATGGAAGCATTCCAAATGAGGGCTAATAAAATCAAAGGAATCAAAGAATACCCTAAAATTCCGGGAGACAAAGCCAAAAGGGCGCCAATAAAAGTTCCAATCCCTCTCCCCCCAGCAAACTTTAAAAAGATGCTCCAATTATGGCCGGTGACTGCTGCTACTCCACAAAGAGCTTGAGTTTGGATTGGTAAGCCAAATTTTTGAGCTAACCAAACTGCTAAAAAGCCCTTTCCGACATCACCAATTCCGGTTAAAAATCCCTGCCATTTGCCAACACTTTTAAAAACATTTGAGCCCGAGGTTTTTCTCCAACCAATTTCTAAAATATTTTTGCCAGTCGAAAAATGAGTAATTAGATAACCGAAAGGAATAGAGCCCAAAAGATAACCCAAAATTATATAAAAAATAGAATAGAGCATATGTTTAAGATATGTTTAAGGTTGAACCTTAAACAGAGAGGCAGCCGGCAAGTAAAGTTCCCGGCCCTGAATTTGCTCCAATAATCGGAGGAGCTAAAGAAGTAAAAAGAACTTCTGCCCCTAGTTCTTTTTCTACTTTTTCTTTTAATTTGTAGGCTAAATCAATATTATCTGTATAATTTATTCCTAAGCGAATTTTTTGCTTTTTTGCCTCGTGTTTTAACTGGTGAAAAAGGGCTTCGAGGATATCTCTAGTCCAAAAATTAAAACCAGTTAAACCAACTTTTCCCTTTTTTATTCCAATCATTGGCTGAACCCCCAAACTTTTTAAAATCCCAAAAGCTTTTCCTTGCCAGTGAGACATTCTGCCGATTTTTTCTACCCAATAGGTTGTTTCCAGAAAGCCAAAAAGTTTAGCTTTTTCTCTAAGATTTCCGAGGGTTTTGACAATTTCCTCTAAGTTTTTCCCTTCTCGAATTAGTTCTCCAGCTCTTAATGCTAAAAGTCCTTCCGGAGCTGAAGCCAGTAAGGAATCAAAAATTTCAATTTTTGAGGGATCGGGCATTAATTCCTTCGCCTGTCGAGCTGAACTGTAAGTAGCAGATAATTTAGAACTTAAAGTAACAACTAACACTTTTTCAAAATTCTCAAGAAGTTTTTTATAAGCTTTTAAATAATCACCAGGAGAAGGAGCTGAGGTTTTGGGATGAGCCTTGGTTTCTTTCATCAATTGATAGAGATTTTTTTCTGGAAATTTTTCCCATTCGGGAAAATATAGCTTCATTTTAACGACTTCGATTTGAAATTCCGCCAATATCTTCTCAGGCAAAGAGCAAATGTCATCAACAACTAAACCAATTTTTTGTTTATTATTTTCCATTTTGAATTTTGAATTTACAATGGTATATTTCCGTGCTTTCTGGCAACTTTGCCTTCTCTTTTATTCGAAAGCGACTCCAAACATTTAATTAAAATACTTCTGGTATCTTTTGGATGAATTACCATATCAATCTGTCCCAATTTTGCTGCCTGCCAGGGATTAAGAAAAATTTCTCTTAATTGGGCAATTTTTTCTTTTTCCAGTCTTTTTGGATCTTTGCTTTCGGCAATTTCTTTTTTATAAATAATTTTTACCGCTTGTTCTGGACCCATAACCGCAATTTGTGCCGAAGGCCAGGCAATAACTTTGTCATAACCTAACTGGCGGGAAGCAAGAGCAATGTAAGCTCCTCCAAAAGCCTTTCTTAAAATTAAACTAATTTTTGGAACAGTAGCTTCGGCAAAGGCATATAAAACTTTTGCTCCGTGACGAATAATTCCCCGATGTTCCTGGTCACTTCCGGGTAAATATCCCGGGGTATCAACCAGATTTATTAAAGGAATATTAAAGCAATCACAAAATCTAACAAATCGGCTGACCTTATCTGAGGAATCAATATCTAAGGTGCCAGCCATCAATTTTGTTTGATTAGCTACAATTCCAACTACCTGACCAGAGAGCCTAGCTAATCCAATAATAACATTGGTAGCAAAACCAGCCTGGACTTCAAAAAAAGAATTTTTATCAAAAATCTCCTCAATCACTTCTCGCATCTCATAACCCTTTTCTTCCTCCTTTGGAATGATTTCCAGAAGTTTTAAATTTTCTTCTCTTTCAAAAAATTCGGCAAATAGGCCTTTTTGCCGCGGAGGGTCTCCGAGATTGTTTTGGGGCAAGAAGGAAAGGAGTTTTTTCACTCCCGAGAAACAATCTTGTTCTGATTTAAAAACAAAATGGGCGCAGCCCGATTTTAGACTATGAACAGCCGTTCCCCCTAATTCATCAAAAGAAATTTTTTCTCCGGTAACCGATTTAATTACTTCCGGTCCCGTAATATACATCTGAGAAATTCCCTCAACCATAAAAACAAAATCGGATAGCCCCGGAGAATAGGAAGCCCCGCCAGCCGAGGGACCAGCAATCACCGTGATTTGAGGCACAACTCCCGAAGATTTAATCATCGCCCGGAAAATAGCGGCATAACCATCTAAGCTTGATATTCCTTCCTGGATTCTCGCTCCCCCTGAATCAATTATTCCAATACAGGGACAGCCAGTTTTTTGAGCGAGTTCAATAACTTTAACAATTTTCTGACCGTGAAGCTCTCCCAGAGAGCCTCCCATCTTTGAAAAGTCCTGGCTATAAAGATAAACCGGACGGCCATTTATCTTTCCCCATCCGGTGATGACAGCGTCGCCAGGAATTTTCTTTTGGTCCAATCCAAAAATATCAAAACGGCTTTCAACAAAAGGGTCTAATTCGATGAAACTCTCGGGGTCCAAAAGCAACTCAATCCTTTCTCTGGCCGTCAGTTTTCCTTTCTGATGTTGTCTTTCAGCGAATTCCGGTTTTTCCAGCTCCCCCCTTTTTGCCGCTAATTTTTCAATTTCCTTTTTGAAGTTCATACAAATTATTCGCTAATTGTAGCCAATTGTTGTTTTATTCCTTCGACAATTTGTTTTAAAATCTTTTCATTGTTTACCTCTCTTCCTAATTCTATTTTAAGCGATGTGGCTTCATCTTCCAACTCTTTGGGAAATTTATCAATGTTAGTATTTAATCCAATGCCTATTACCGATGATTTTACCTCTTTACCAATAATATTTTCGGTTAAAATTCCACAAATTTTCTTGCCCCGTAGCGAGCTTGCTCTGGTGCTAGGTTTTTCATTTAATAAAACATCATTCGGTAATTTAATTAAAGGTTCTAAATTAAAATTATCTTTAATTACTTTTGCAGAAATCCAGGCGGCTAAAATAGTTAAGGTTTGCAAATCTTCAATCTTGCTTTTTGGTAAAATAATTGAAAAATAAAGACCACCTTGAGGAGAAAACCAGGGAACTTTTTCTTTGCCGTAGCCAGCAGTTTGTTTTTCAGCGACCACAACCAGCCAGGGCTTAGCTTCTTTGCTTGATAATTCCTTAGCTTTTTGATTTGTAGATTTGAGCTGAGAAAAATATTTAATTTCCATATAGTTATTTTAAAACTATTAAAACATCACCAATATTTACCGATTGGTTTTCTTTAACCCTAATCTCCTTGACCAGGCCATTGTTTTCTGAAATTATTTCATTTTCCATTTTCATTGCCGATAAAATCAGAACTTTTTGATCACTTTTGACAAATTCTCCTTCTTTAACAAAAATTTTTGAAACGACACCGGTAACTGGAGCCTTAATTTCTTTTTTAGAAAAATTTCTTTTTGGGAGGGAAGTTTTAGCAATTGAAGTTTTTTCTTCCTCCTCTCTTCCAAAGGAGAATTCTTTTCCCCCAACTTTAATTTTAATTTTTCCCTCCTCCTCAGAAATTTCAATATCGTAAGGTTTGCCTTTTATATTTATTCTTAATCGCATAGTTATTCAAGCATTTTTAACCTTTCGGACATTACCCAATTGGAAGGGGTTTCTTTCTCTGCCGGAATTTTTTCTGATTTTTTTACGGCTTGATAAATTTGGAAAACAATCTCGGCAATTTCTTTTTCTTCCATTTCTCTAATTTTTGGAATTCTTTTTCCAGGAGGCTGAGGCAATATTTTTTCCAATATTCTGCTTCTTTCAATAAAATCAGTAGTAAAATTCCCTGCCAAAAAATCCTTATTTTCTAAAAGAGCTTTAAAAAAGGGAATGGTGGTTGGCACCCCAAAAATCTCCATTTCTTCCAGGGCTCGTTTTAATTTCGAGATCGCTTCTTCCCTGGTTTTATCTAAGGAAATTACTTTTGCCAAGAGAGAATCGAAATAAGGATAAATTTCCTGGCCTTCGTGCAAAAAAGTGTGTAAAAAAATTCCCTGGCCTCCGGGAGAAAGATATTTTTCGATTTTGCCGGAAACGGGTTGAAAATTTTTTTGAGGATCTTCAGAATTTATCCTGGCTTCAATTGCCCAGCCCGAAAAAGTAATGTCCGACTGAGAAAAAGGAATTTTCTCACCCTGAGCAATTTTTATTTGTTGCTCAACAATATCAATACCAGTTATTGCTTCTGTTACCGGATGCTCAACCTGAAGTCGGGGATTAACCTCCAAAAAATAAAAATTTTTATCATTATCAACCAGAAATTCAACCGTGGCTACTCCCCGATATCTTAATTCCTGACCAAATTTGACTGCCAGGTTCCCCATCTCTTCTCTTTTTTTCTCGTCTAAAAAAGGAGAGGGAGCCTCTTCGAGCAATTTTTGAAATCTTCTTTGAATTGTGCATTCTCTTTCTCCTAAATGTAAAAATTTTTCTCCATCTCCTAAAATTTGAAATTCGATGTGCCTGGCTTCGGGTAGATATTTTTCAAGGAAAAAATCAGTATCTTGAAAGGCAAGACCCATTTGCCTCTGGATTCCCAAAGAAATTGAAAAAATTTGCCCAAAACTAATTTCCCCATTAATTATTCTGATGCCAATCCCTCCTCCTCCCCGCCTGGCTTTTAGCACAAATGGCGGTCTAATTTTCGAAGCCCATTTAAAAAGGTCATCCTTTGTTTTAATTGAGCTATCACTGGCTAACAAAGTGGGGATGCCAACCTTTTGGGCAATTCTTTTTGCCTCAATTTTATCTTCTAATTTCCTTAAGGTTTTGAAATGAGGCCCGATGAATCTAAAATTTTGCTTTTGACAAAATTTGGCAAATCGCCAATTTTCAGCCAGAAATCCATAGCCAGGATGAATGGCATCTGCCCGGGCTTTTTTGGCAATTTCAATAATCCTTCTTTGGTCTAAATAACCCTGGACCCCTTCCTTTTCTAAAGGGTAATATTCGTCGGCTAAATTCGTTTCTAAAAAATTCTGCTCCTGGCCCGCTTGAGGGCAGAGGGCTACCGTTTTAATTCCCATTTCTTTACAGGTCCGAATTACTCGCAGAGCAATCTCCCCTCTATTTGCAATTAAGATTTTTTTAATCATCGAGATAAATTAAAAATTTATTGACCGAGCTTCCGCAAGAAGCGAAGGTGAAGAAGAGAATAAAATTCTCTTCGCCTAAAATTGGGCAAAGATATTTTCTCCAAAAATATCTTTTTCAAATGTTTCAATTTTGAAACATTTAAATGAATTGAAAATTCATTGATTATCCATAAGATTTCCCTGAGAGATTGACAATTTCTCTCATTATTTTATCAGTAATTTCTCTTAAATTTTGGCAGTTTTCGCTTTTTCTAAAATACATGGGTTGACCAATATTGAGACGGACTGGGATGGCAGGGGGTTTATTATTTTTGTATATTAAACCAAGGGGAATTACCGGGGCTCCACTTTTAACAGCTAACTCAGCCACTCCGGTTTTTCCCGGTAGGAGTTCCTTTTTTATATTTCTTTTTCCTTCTGGATAAATAATAATTATTCCGCCTTTTCTTAAAACTTCGAGGGCAATATCTAAAACTTTCCTTTTATCTTCCGCTTTTCGATTAATAGGAATGGTCTCAGTTAACCAGTAAAACCAACCCCATTGGAGAACCTGCCATTTACTCTCCAATTTACCAATAAAATGGACTTTCTCTAACTTATCTTTTATTGGAAAGGGGACAAAAAAATGGTCGAAATAACTTTGGTGATTTGGGGCTAAGATAAAATTAGTGTTTTGAGGAACATTATCTTTGCCTTTAACTTCTTCAATAAAGAATCTTTTGAGTATTGGGCTAAGTAAGTTTCTGGCAAGAATGGAAAATGCCCTTTTCATAATAGTTAAGAAAGTTTTTCCACTTCTTTCATAATCTCTTCAATTATTTCCTGGCAACTCTTAATCTCCCGAATGCCTCCGGCGCAAAGTCCGCAAAGCAGGGGAGTTTTCTCAATGTTGCCGGCGGCCACCTTTGAACCGGCAAACCTGTCAGCATTTACTTCTTCAGGAAAAGGATTTTTTTCCTCAAGCTCCTTAATTTTTTTCGCCAATTCATTTTCAATTACCCGGACTGGATGACCAGTAAACCTAGCGACGACCGTGATGTTTTCATCAGTGGCTTGAAGAACAGCTTTTTTATAATTTTCATGAACCTGGCATTCTTTGCTGGCTAAAAATCTTGTTCCCATTTGGACGCCATCCGCCCCAAGTAAAAAGGCAGCGGCAGCTGTTTTCCCATTATAGATTCCGCCAGCAGCAATCAAAGGAATTCCTTTCAAAAGAGCTTTAACCTGGGGAATTAAGCAAAAAGTGGTATTTTCTCCGATGTGGCCGCCGGATTCTAATCCCTCAACCACCACCGCATCAGCTCCGTTGTCTTCCATTTTTTTAGCTAATCTGACTAATCCAACAACCGGAATAACCTTAATTCCTGCTGCCTGGAGATAGGAAAAAACAGGCAGGGGATTTCCGCCGCCAGTAAAAACCACCGACACCCGCTCTTTAATAATTACTTTTATTAATTCGGGAGCTTCGGGATTTTGCATTAAAATATTGATGCCAAAGGGTTTATCAGTTAAACTTCTGGTTCTTTTAATTTCTTCCTCAAGCCAAGCAGGAGAGAAAAAACCAGAGCCAATTATTCCCAGTCCGCCGGCATTGGAAACAGCTGAAACCAAATTCGACTCGGAAACTCCGGCCATTCCTCCCTGAATAATCGGGTATTTAATTCCTAAAAGTTGAGTTAGTTTATTATTAAACATTAAAGTAAATTTTTAATTTATTTTAAGGTGAAATGAACTTTCAGTTCATTAAACATATATCTCTTTAACCACTAAGGGTTCCTGTTTTAAAATTGCATTCGCCTCTCTAACCAATTCTTGAATTAATTTTTTAACCGAAACTATTTTATTTACTCGCCAAACATTTGAACCGGCAAAAACCAAACCATTTTCTATGTCGCCCTTCCTGGCATTTTCCAAAGCCTCCAAAATGCAATAACTTTTGTCGCAAACCATTCCGATACATCCCCGGCATTTTCTGGGGTCGGGTTTGGGCGCCTTTCCCGCTAAAATTTTTTTAACTAAAGGAGTTTTAATCGCCCTACCGGGCAAACCGACCGGCGAATGAATAATAACAACATCTTCTTTTTTTGCATTTAAATGGACTTCTTTAAAATTTTGGTGGACGTCGCATTCTTTAGTGGCAACAAAACGAGTAGCCATCTGGACTCCTTTAGCCCCGGCTCTTAGCATTTCAACAATGTCTCTGCCATTAAAAATGCCGCCAGCCGCAATCAAGGGAATCTTTACTGCTCTCACCACCTCTCTGACAATATCAATTGTTTTTCTAAAAGGATGGCCTTTGGGAAATCCCAAATGGCCGCCGGCATCTGCTCCCTCAATAACAATGGCAGCTGCTCCCATGTTTTCCCCTTTTTTGGCAACCCTAAGAGATGAAGCCATGGAAAATATGGGGATATTATATTTTCTTCCCAATTCAAAAATGTCTTCTCTAAATCCTGCTCCTTGAATAATCAAATCGACTTTTTCCTCCATAGCTGCTTTTACCAGCTCAAGAAAATGGCCGACCACGCCCATAATGTTTATTCCAATCACTCCTTTGGGTCCGGCAATTTTTCTGGCCTGCCTGAGCTCCGATTTAACTTCATTGGGGTCACTCATACCCGAAACAGCGATGACACCTATTGCTCCTTGCTTAGCCACATTTCCAGCTAAATTGTGTAACGACACCCTGACAGCCATACCACCTTGAATAATTGGAATTTTAGCAAAAATGTTTCCTATTCTTAAAGGGGGCAGTTTAGTTTGAGCTATAGGTTTTCCTTCTTTCTCTTCAAGATATTTCGTTTTAAATTCATCTTTATCTACCACGACCACACTGAATCTCACTTCGCATTTTCTTTCCTCTTCAACGAAAGCTTCGCCTTTAAAGTTAGCAATTTTAAATCCGTAAAATCCTAAAAGTTCAACTTGGTATTTTATTTTATCGCCAGGGAAAACTGGTTTGTAAAACTGAGCGCTTCTGACCTGGTAAGCTAAAAGGTGATTTTTTTTATGGCCCTCTCCCATCTTCTTTCTTAAAAGAATTGTTCCGGTCTGGGCGATTCCTTCAACAACTAAGACGCCCGGCATTATGGGAAAATCAACAAAATGACCTTTAAAATAGTAATCATCGATTGCCGTCTGATAAAATCCGGAAATGGTATTCTCTCCAATTTCCTCAACGCCATCAACAAATAAAAATGGCTCCTGATAAGGAATAATTTCTTTAATTTGCTCTTTGTTAAGCTCCATAGATATAGTTTCTGGTTAGGGGCAGCCGAAGAAGATAAATCTTCTTCTTCACACTTCGCTAGCGCTCGTGTAATTGATTATTTAAACCATTACTAAAAGTGATTTGATATAAATGATTGTTCCCTGCTTTGAAGGAAACTGAACTGCCGTTTAAATAAAGTCTCCACATTCGCACAAATTCTTCAGTTTGTTTCTCGCCACCCAATGGTTTAATTAAGGCCTTCCTTATTTTATCAATATTTTCTTCAAATCCCTCTATCCATTTATCAAGGGTCAGCGCATAGTGCTGTCTCAAATCCTCGATTTCAAAAAAAACCAGGTCTTTTTGATTCATAATATTGCAAATTGCCGGAAGGGCAGGGATAAAACCACCGGGAAAAATGTATTTGGTAATCCAGGGGTCGGAAGGTTTATCTTCTAAAGAACCGATGGTCTGAAGGAGGCCGATTCCTTCTGGTTTTAATATTTTTTTTACGACATCGAAAAAAACCGGATGAAACTTTTTGCCAACATGCTCAAACATGCCAATAGAAACGAACTTATCGAATTTTCCTCTTGCCTCTCGGTAATCTTTTAAATAAACCTTAACAAAATCGGCTAAGTTTCTTTTTTTAATTTCCTCGATAATATGGTCATACTGTTTTTGGGAAAGGGTATAACCCTCACATTTTACTCCATAATTCTCGGCGGCATAAAACATCATCCCACCCCAGCCACAGCCTATATCGACTAAGGTTTCTCCTTGCTTTAATTGAAGTTTTTTAGAAACGTGCTCGTATTTATTCAATTGAGCTCTTTCCAGACTATCATCTTCTTTTTTGAAGTAGGCACAAGAGTAGGTCAGGGTTGGGTCAAGCCAGAGAGAATAAAAATCATTCCCGATGTCGTAATGATAACTGATATTCCTTTTTGAGTTGATAACGGTTCCCAGGGAAGAAATGTAATTGTAAAAAATCTTTAACTTTTCCTTAAGGGAAAGCT
>Ga0210006_1001596_pt1 | contig 15556 bp, 17 predicted proteins | sample CryGey02umfilter_2_FD_185452 | JGI IMG/M metagenome (GOLD analysis project Ga0210006, IMG submission 185452) | Groundwater microbial communities from aquifer in Utah, USA - Crystal Geyser 4/10/14 0.2 um filter (SPAdes) (version 3) | ecosystem: Environmental > Aquatic > Deep subsurface >... | reverse complement strand
GTAAATTGTAAATCGTAATTGGTAAATCGTAACTGGTAACGCATTTTCGTTTTCGAATCCCTTGTTACTATTTACGAATCACGAATCACGGATTACTGTTTACGAATTCCGGATTCCGGATCCCCAGGGTATGATTTCTAGGTCGCCATGAGTTATATTCCATCACAAAACACACCATCGCAGGTATTTGATGCCTTAAAGCGTCCCAAAAGCCCCATTTGCATGATTGATGATCGGCTCGATTTTGATGCATTTTGTTCGGCGCTTACGATGCGTCATATGTTGCTTCGGGATTACAATATTTCGCTTCGGTTAACGTATCTTTCGACTATCCCGGAATATTTTACCAAGATACTTTTGGCGTACGTTGATCCTACTGATATTGAGGTCGAAAAAAGTCCGACAGAGATCGATTTTTCAAAACATGACGTAGTGTTATTTTTAGACAGTGCCGAAAAGTTAAAACCAGCGAATTTTTCCAAATTTGAGATCCCTGAAAACATACCAACCATAAACATCGACCACCACATGGCTAGCAATCCTTGCTTTGGATCGCTAAATATTGTACGTGATGTACCGTCAACGTGTTCTCTTTTGTACGAAATTTTTTCTGAAGCAGCAATTGTTATTGACAAACACATGGCGCAACTTTTACTGTTGGGAATACTTGATGATACCCAGGTTTTTACCATTAGTGGTGTTCGTCCAAAAGATTTAGAGACCGCATCTGATTTGCTAAAAACTGCGGGTCTTGAAATGTTTGATATTGTTCGCAATCTAACGTGGAGTGTGCCAATCGATCTAGTGAAACTGAATAAAATTGTATACGAGCATTTGACGGTGGATTATGAACAAAAAGTTGCGTATTCGTATGTTTTACTTTCTGACATGAAAAAACAAGGTGTTGATCCATCATTTAGCACAAACCTTTCGCCAGCTGATGAGTTAAAACGGATTGATGGCATAGATGTGGCATTTTTAATCAAAGAAAAAAGTAACGAGCAAGGGATATATTCGATAAGTTTTCGATCGCGAAATCCTTTGTATAACGTTTCGGACATTGCGTCTTCGTTTGGCGGTGGCGGTCATAGCATGGCTTCCGGTGGGATTATGCGTGGAGTTGAATCAATGGATCAAGCGATAGAAAATATTCTTGGGGTAATTTCAGCATATCGGTTAGCGCACAAAGCTGAGTGAAAAAATAGCAACCGGTGATTTTTCTATGAATCGAGTGTTTGTTTTTCTGGCTTTAAAAACTTAAGATACCCAAGAAGAATTGCAATGGCGAGTCCAATAGTTACCATTACAAATCTAAACATCTGGTCTCCTGCATTAAATCCTCGAATAATGCTGTAGGTTAAGGTAAGAACACCCCCGAGAATAAGTCCGTCGGCAATAAGTTTAAGTTGTTTTTCAAGTAAAATGCTTGCTGTAAGAACAATGATTGCGCCAATCAAAGCAATAATAGAAACGTCGCGATTGTATGTTTTTAATTGTTCGGAGTATGTTTCGAACATAGCGGTGTATTGATTTTGCTCTTCTTCCATTAAGGCAAGTTCCTCATCGCTAGGGTTTTCTTTTTGTGGTTCATAGTAGAACTTTGATTCTGGATATTCGGGCATGGTGGGGCCAGGGTAAAATGCGTCAATTCCCAAACCAATAAATACGGCAATGAGAATTCCAACAAAAACGGTGTAAATAAACTTGAGCATCAATAAAAGTATACATTATAAGCTAACTCTTGTACAATATGGTCTCGCACGTTAAGTTTAGGCCATTTAGCGCAATGCTTTTTCAATTCAAGAGAAAGGAGTTAGCACAATGAGTAATCGCATGCTATATGGAGAGCTAGTTGACTTTTGGGAAAAACCAGTTCGCTTGTGGTGGCTAAGGACAGTTGAATATGGTAACGAGATTCCTGTTCTCGCTTACCAAGATCCGGATCAAGTACTGCCAGCCAGTAATGTTGGCGATATTGTTAAAATTGAATTCGACGAATGCGCCAAGGTAAAGCGCATTGTACCGGTTGAAGGTGAAATCGTGGAAGTCCTTGTAACCGACTGGTCGAGTCCTCGGGAAGGCGTTTTTGCCCGTGGTGTTCAAACGACACCCTTTGAGCTTATTGACATTCCTCCCATCTGTTTGGGTGTGATGCGGGTGAGTGCTAGCACTCCCGATATAGTTAGAGTGTTAATCAAAGACGGTGAAGTAGTTTGCATCTGGGTACCGGCCATTTAGGTTCATTCACAATAAAGAGGAGAAAATTTGATGGCATATGCAGTGGTCGCGTCACTCTCTGCTGTTCCTGGTTTTTCAGGGCATGTGAAAGTTGTTGGTGAGAAAACTCATAGACATGTTCTTCGCCGAGACGATCCAGTGTTTGTACTTAAGGATGCTGGAGTGGGTGGACTCGTTCAGGTTACCCAAGAAGGGGGGTCTGGGTTTGTGGTTTCGGTGTCACGAGTTCCGTTAGATTTACAATGTGTGGCTGTGGTCAAGACAGTTCGTCTCGAGGACGAGGATTTTGTTGCGGATGTCCTTATACAAAAGGGGCGATTGATAACAATCGGTGAAAATTGCCCGGGGTTCTCTTGTATCCAACAAGAGGGTCAGACAGTAAACGTTTTTCTCGTAGATGGGAAAATCGTGTGCGTGTGGCTACGACCTGTCGGGTGGATTTTGTGATCAAGCGCTGAGAATAACAAAGAGTCTGGTTACGTTTTATCGTTTCCGGGCTCTTTTTTTGTGAAGTATGTATGATCGGCGATTTCTTTGGGCAGAAGTGATTCGGTGGGGTTATACATATTGTACCCTTTGCCATAATCAAGATCCCGCATAAGTTTTGTTGGAGCATTTCGTAGATGAAAAGGAATAGGTAGATCCCCAAACGTTGCAACATCTTCTCTGGCTTTTTGTAATGCGTCGTAGGCTGATCTATCTTTTTTGCATTGTGATAAATAAGCTACACCATGCGAAATATTGATCGCGCATTCTGGATACCCAACGGTTGTGCACGCTTCAAAAACTGCGTTAGCAACAACCAAGGCGGTGGGGTTGGCAAGACCAATATCTTCACTCGCAAAAACAACCATACGTCTGGCGATAAATTTGGGATCTTCTCCCGCTTCAAGCATACGGGTTGAGTAGTATATGGCAGAATCCGCGTTACCTGCGCGCATTGATTTAATGAATGCCGAGATGATGTTAAAGTGTTCATCGCCTGTTTTGTCGTAACGAAGCGTTTTGGTTTGGGTTGCATTTGTAATGAGTTCCGGTGTAATGGTGAGTACTTCTGTATCATTGGGTTTTTGTGCATGTAAAAGATCAATGGAAACGTCCAAAATGTTAAGAGCTGAGCGTGCGTCACCGTTTGCTATGTGTGATAAAAGTTGGGTTGCCTCCTTACGTATTTCAATGGGGGGAGTTGTGGTTGCATTAATGGTTTTAACGGTAGATTCGATGATGTGTGAAATATGCTGTGTTTCTAGACTTTTTAACACAAACACGCGAGAGCGGGATAAAAGGGGAGAAATAATCTCAAAACTTGGGTTTTCGGTGGTTGCACCGATTAAGGTTATGGTTCCGTTTTCAACAAGAGGCAAAAGTCTATCTTGTTGGGATTTGTTAAAGCGGTGGATTTCATCAATGAATAGAATGGTTCGTGGTGCGGGAGCATTCGGTTCATTGTTTGAAAATAGCGAGCTCACACTTTGCACGCGTTTTTTTGCGTCATCGGCGATTTGTTTTATATCTTTAACGCCGCTGTCGGTTGCAGAAAGTGACACAAAGTGAGATTTGGTTTCGTTTGCAATAATGCGTGCGAGTGTGGTTTTGCCGGTTCCAGGTGATCCCCATAAAATCATGGAGGGAATGGAATCAGACTCAATGAGGATTCGAAGTGGCTTGCCAGAACCAATTAAGTGTTCCTGCCCTACAACGTCGTTAAGTGATGTGGGTCGCATACGGTCTGCAAGTGGGGGATTATGCATACGGATATTGTAACTCAATGGGGGGTGGTAAATAACCAGACACATGAATACGTGGTGGGCAAAAGAAAACCCCCGGCTCGTTAGACGAGCCGGGGGTTTTTGTTAAGCATTTAAATTTAGGCGGAAAGTGCCGCCTTCATCTCCAACTCACCAATGCGGCTTTTCAGCCACCCGTGCTCTCGGTCGGTGATTTCTTCACCACCGACGAAGCACCTCACTTCGATTACGTCGTCCCACCTTGCCTTACCCGTGGCCAACGAGTGGCCTTCAAAGTAGGACTTCTTCTCTTGGGTCATCGTGACGACGCCATTAGCCTTCACGAATAGCCCCCAGAGGAGATCTCTGCGCGGTTGAGTTGCTTTCAACCACTCACCAATGATCTCGGTGAGTTGGTTGATGTCCTTATCAGTCCACTCGAACACCTGAGAGGTGTCCGAAATGGAAGAAGGTCCCAAAAGTCCAACTCTGTTGGCCGAAGGGAAGGCCACAATTTCATCGGACTTATACCCATTGCTGGGTGCCTCTTGACCATATTTCATGGCCTGGAGGCGCCAGGTTTCGCCGGCATTGCGCTCGAGTAGCGAATAGGCCTCTTGTACTCGACCTAAAAGTCGCAGACGAGCGTTGGCGATTTTTTGGTCTGCATCCTGTTTCTCCTGCTCAGCGCGTTGTTTCACCTGCTGAGCCTCCAGGATTTTCTCCTGGCGCAATTTTTGTACCATTGCGCAAAGATCTTCTGCCGGTATTTCTGGAATTATCATCCCGCCTTTTGGCAGGATGATTCCATATTGTCCGAACTGTTCCGGGGCGATATCGTAGCTGCCTACGAATGCCCCGCCCCGCTTTGCAGGTTTGATTTCCCCACGGCTTAGGTACCTGAGGAGATTCTCGTTCCCTCTAAGTACCTGCTCTGTAACTCTTTTCATGGTTTCTCCTTTCGAGGCTAAACGGGCCATGAACCCGCTTTTAGCTCTGCCTTCACAAACTTGACCAACACGTCGGCATCGGCGTACATTCCTACGTACGCATCCGGCCGACCAGCGTGGCCGAGTCCTGCCCCTCCACTCCAGGGGTTGGAGCTGGTGAATTCCTTGGATACGGCCTGTGCAACAGCACCGTCACCTTGGAACTCGATCTCTCCATCATCCGCCACACAGACGATATTCTTATGGCCCGAGAGCCACAGAATCGCCTTAGCGGCAGCGAACTTGGAGAAGGGAAGGTGAACAATCGTGAGGTCAATGTCAGCAACGTACTCAGCGTCAGTAACTGCCTGAGCCGAGATCGCCTCCATCTGGGGAGTGAACCCCTGAACCTTCCGATCTTCCCACATGATCTGCTTGATCTCCTCAAGTGTGGCCCCAAAATCACGGAGGCCAAAGAACCCGCTTACATCGTTTGCAGCAACTAGCTGCATCCGACGGGTGGGTTCAGTTCCGAGGATGTCGCGGATTTGGAGGATCGACGCCTCCTCCCCCGATCGCGCGCCGTGGTGGTCCACGACCACTGTGTTCCCGGGGAGGTCAATGTCGACCTCCAGCTCAACCAAGATTGGAACGTTGCCGTTGGCGGCAGTGTCCCAGATCTGGTTTTCATAGGTAGAGGCTTTTGCCCCCCAGCCCAGGTGATCATCGACAACTTCCTCACCACGTTTGATGAGCAGTTGTCGAATCGTCTCCATCTCGAGGTCGTTACCCCCGAGAAAAAACACCTTCAACTTGGTCTCCATTATTCGGTCCCCTTCCGGAGTCGGAGGCTCCAAAGCCGAATCTGGCTGGAGAGTCGGTCCTGCCAGGCAGGCTGTTGCGGAAGGTTTGCCTTGATTTCCCGAGCCAGGTCATAATCGAACGGCTTGGGATCGTCCAGGATGGGACGATCAACGTAGATCTCGGCCCCACAGGCCTCGCACATATACAAGTGCGTGCCTTTGGGGGCCTTCGTGGCCTGAAGGCGGGGACCATCGAGCTCCCCGATGTAGATGATGTGGTGTCTGATGTACGGGCACCGGTTGTTGGTCCAAACCCACAGACCAACGGCGAAAATTAACTGCCCCGCGAACAGGGCCAAGATGTACAGGACCATGCTGTCTAGCCCATTGTCTAGCATTTTAGCTCCTTCTTCCCGTTTGGGGAAAATTTCGGGCTTGCGCCCGCGCCCTCCCTTGGGGGAGGAAAGAAAATTGTGTTTGTTTATTTAGCGAGGGTAAACACATTCCCTCGGTTTTCCCACGACACACGTGGGCTGGCGATGGCGACTGTGCGCCTCCTTTCTTGGTTGTGGGCATGCTGATCTGCGGGGTTTTACCCCCTACTAGCGTGCCCTTTAGGTTTTTAAAGAACGATGAGTATATTATAACCCATAGTTAACTTTTTGTCAAGTGGCACCGACGGTGTGTGTTGCCGTTACTGTACATTTACTTATATAGAAGGCATAAGACAGGTATAGAGGGACCTTAAGTTGTGTCGAAAATTGTCGGCAGTTATGTTTGTACATCGTGTAATAAATGGGTATAATCAACCAAGAATGTATGAAAACATACTGATTGATTCTGGACTAACCGACAAACAGGCAACAGTGTATGGGGTTTTGATATCAACAGGCGATCTTTCCGCACAAGATATTGTTTCACTAACCAAGCTTAAGCGTGCAACAGTGTACGATACATTAAAGAGTCTTTCAAAAGAAGGTCTTGTTACCACGTTTATAAAAGACAAAAAGACGTATTTTCATCCAGAACATCCTTACAGTGTAAGGGAAGTTGCTCTCAAACGAAAAAACTCCGTAGACCACGGACTTAATCAACTCGAAAGTAGCATGAACGATCTTGTTTCTGAATACATGACCTCAACCCATACGCCGGGCGTTTTGGTGTTTGAAGGACGTGAAGAGGTTAAAAAAGTGTATGAAGATCTGTTACAAGAGGGAAAGGAGATTCTTTCGATTGTGCAACCTGCCAATATCGACCCACCACTATACAAATGGTTGACTACAACCTTTGTAAAAAAAAGGGTTTCAAAAAAAATACCAGCTCGGGTTGTGGTTGCGGGAGCAAGCAATGAGGCAACCGTTTATTCCGAATTGGATAAAAAGGAACTGAGAGGATCACGAACTATCGAAGATCCATTATTTCAAGTTGGGATTGAGTTTATGGTTTATGGAAATAAAGTTGCCTACGTTTCGTTCAGTAAGAATGCTGATATTATGGGAATTATTATTCAGAATCAATTTATTGCAAGTGCTATGAAGTCGGTATGGCAAATAGTATGGAGGAGTGCTAATGGCAAATAGCCAGAATAAAAGAGATGAGCTGTTGGGCCAAGACACCATAGATGATTTCTTGGAAAAGCATGTATTAGGCCCCCAAAAAAAAGCAAATTCAGCTGAAGGATTTCCTAGTCGTTTAAAATCAAGATTAAGCGAATGGTCAGATTGGTACAAAGATAATTTTGTGACGTACGCTGTGAGTGGTGGCGAAAAAGAGGAATTGTATGGTCGCGAGATGATGAGTGTTTATTACGAGCTGATTCTATATTTGTCACGTCGAGGTGGATATGAGATGATTGAAGAAGAGGGCCTTGATAGTCTAAAACTCAGTGATACCGAGCGCAAAGACATTTTTCGCTTTTTTTCATTCGATCTGTGGAGCCATTATAATTCAGCCTATGGTATTCCGGGTGAGCCAAGCGAGATATTGGTGGATGATTATCGAGAGTTATTGGAAAAACTAAAGGTGATCGCTAGCAATGAAATACCAGGCATAGCTCGCGAAGATACCCGAGAGGATATGCAGCTTCTTTTTGAAGGGTTTTCCAACACGGGAAATTGTGAGTTTATTGAAGAAGTGTTAGTTGACGGTCGTTTTTCGAGTGATCAACTTGAAGTCGTTTCTGTTGCCGGCATAAACACGTTCGGATTCATACCAACCATTGATGCAATAGCAAAGTGTTCTCGTATTCAGGATTTACCAGATGAGGTGAGGGACAATCTTAAAACGGTGTATACAAGTTTACAGGGTGAAGAGGTCGCTGAGATTCGTCAGGAATTGTCGGAGATTTACGAGCGCATAGATTTTAGCGAATATGTAGTTAATACTGATAAGTTGACTGAATTCGAGGTTAATCTTCTTACCGACCGATTACCTGCTGATCATAATCCTACTCAAACAAGAGTTGTGGATCTTGGGGCAGGAACCGGAAGACATACGGTTCCACTTTCTCGGAAGGGTTATAGGGTTACTTCTGTTGAGCCGGAGAAAAAGCATTGTGACAAAATCGCACATGATGCGCCGGATGCTACGGTTATTCAATCCGATTGGGGTTCATTATTAAAAAAAACTGACCCACCAATAGAAAAATGGGAGGCCGATATGGTGTACGTACTAGGTAGATCAGCTACGCACAATAGAACCCCGGCTGAAATGGTCGCTATGATGGATGCGGCTTCGGTAATTTCCAAGGATGATGCCACGTTTGTGATCGATTTTGCAGATGTTGATTTTGAGGTTTATAAAGATCGGATAACACATCTAAAGGAGAGTTTGGCACGAAAGGGAGTTGATATGAGTAAGAGAGGAGTTCTGTTTGATGGTCCGAATGATTTAGATAGGTTTAATAGGTTAGTTTTAGATAAAAAACAGATTGAAGCGCTTGCCACATTGTTTGGTTACTCTATTGATAATGTTGAAGAAACACGGCAGGGTGAGAATGGCGAAATTCGCAATATGTACTATACGTTAAAGAAATGTAAAGAAGGGCTACCTCGATTGTCGTTTGGTGAGATATATGAACTTTATAGTACGCTTGATCTTATGAATATGGAGACAGATTTTAATACATATGTGGAGCGTTGGGGGATGACCCTTGGCCAAGCCATTATATTTGTACAGGATTTTGGTCTTTCTAACATGCATCTGAGAGAATTAAACGAAGATGGCCGTGGGCCAAAGGTGCATGTAAGTCATCATGGCAAAAAGCTGTTTTTCAGCTGTGTTCGATAGGATTACGTCAAAGCATAAAATAAGCCGTGAAGATCTCGAGTGAGATCCCCACGGCTTTTTGTAATGCATTCAGGTCTAATACGGGGGGAGCGTTGTCGCCCACGCCGGAACTGAGATATCGAACACCTCCAGGTGTCCGACTGACGTTTCTAGTCCAAGGTCAGTCCACGCCTGGACTAAAACTGCTGACAACATCTTAAGTTGATCAGGGTCAGTCACGCCTGTTACCATCCAGGCGATAACGGTTGTTTTAATTCCCTGCGCAACGGCTTTCTCATCAACGTCCATTGTCGTACAGAGTTCTGCGTCAATTCGAATGTCACGTCCATCTACGAGGTCTGTCGCAACAATACGTGGTGTGACCGCAGCTCGGAACAGTGCAAGGTTTATCTTGAGGGTTTTTTCTGCTTCTTGCGTAAGTGGTTTCAGGAACAGAAACATGGCGGTTTTCCTCTTTGAATAATTGAGTTTTAAAAGAAGCCGACGTACAACGGACTATGTGTATTATAGGTTATTTGTGGTACGATTTCAATGTGATGTCCGATCAAACAGACACAATCGTAAAACTAATTGAGTCGTTTGGGTTGCGTAAGGAAGAGGCGACCATCTATCATTCCCTTACGCAAAATGGTGTATCGACCGCACTTTTCCTAAGTCGCTCAAACCATATGGGCCGAACTAAAGTGTATCGAATTTTGGACACTCTCATTGCTAAAGGATTTGTTACACAAGAAGTTGAAAGTAGAGGATTTGTGTTTAGGGCAAATTCAGCGGATGTGTTTGAATCTATGCTTAGTCAGAAACGCAAAGAGCTTGCTAGTCTTGAGGCTATATTGCCAGAGATAAAAAATGCCCTTGCTACAAGTAATGTGGATAATTCTAATAAACGTGTGGTGTACTACAAAGGGGTTGAAGGTCTCAAACAAGTAACGTGGAATTCACTTCGTGCAAAGGGAAGACTGTATATTTACGAGATGGTTTCGGATATGTCAAAGTATTTGGATAGAACGTTTTCTGAAGAAGTACGTTCAGAGATTGTAAAACGAAAAATTCATATTAAGCAGATAACAAACCTTACTGATATTCCTGCGCACACCGATGTGTCGGAACTTGTTACAAATTATTGGGAAGTACGATACGTTGATCCCAAAAGTCTAGCGCTCAGTTATGAGGTGTTAGTTTATGATGACGTGGTTGCCATGTATAACGTTCGGGGAAATGATGTTTTTTGTGTTGAGATACAGGATAAAGATTTGGCAAAGATGCAAAAACAGCTTTTTATGTTTGTATGGAATAGTTCTCAGCGCATGCGTATTCTCGATAAAAAGGGGACTGCGGTACTTACGTAAATGTAAAAAAAGGCCTCACGCATCCCTGTGTGAGGCCTTGTATAACGGTTCTTTTTCGTTTATCCGATCGGGGTTTAGTTCAACCGATCGTTCATCTCCGTAGGTCTTACGAATACTGCGATCCTCAGTGCTGTACGTTCATTTCCATCGATTACGACATCGGTAAAAGCGGGGACTACTGCAAGGTCGATGTTGTCTTGCTCCAAGTATCCCCGGGCAATAGCGATAGCCTTGATTGCTTGATTGACCGCGCTGGCGCCGATTGCCTGGACTTCGGCGTATCGTTGCTGCCTCATTACGCCGGCAATAGCTCCGGCAACTGCGGTTGATCTGGATGTTGCACTTACTCGAATGAGTTCTGCCATTGAAAAGCTCCTTAATTGTTATGAATGTTCAAGGATCAAGAAACCGAAACTACAAAAGCGTGAAGTTGGATTATACCCCATCACGGTGAGATTTTCAGGATTCAATCGCATCGGAAAGAATCTTGGCCATTTCGATAAGTTCTTCGTCTGAAGAAATATCGTCATGATGAGTGGTAAGATCGTTGGGTGAATGAAGGGGGAACACTTTTACGTGTGTGTGATTAACGCCAAACCCTTCAATTATTACGCCCACGCGAGAAGGGGAAAGTGCCTTATCTACTGCAATCATCATCTTTTTTGTGGTTGCCATGACGTATTGAAACGTTTGGTCGTCAAGATGGTGCGCATAATCTACGTGAATTTTGGGAACAATAAGGGTGTGACCCTCACGAATTGGCATGTGGTCTAAAAATGCGAACGTGTGTTCATCCTCATATACTTTATGACACGGGATTTCGCCATGAATTATCTTACAAAACAGACACGATTCATCCATGGCAATATTGTAACATTTCGATTTTTGGGCAAAGTAAAACCCTGACCAGAGAATTTCTCTCGTCAGGGCTTTGTTCGTTGCGGGTAGATTATCAATTCCTAGGTATCGTTATCACCTCAGGCGGTTTACTGAAAGTTCGTCAACGATTCTTCGGAACGGATTGAACGTTACCAGTTTTGTGGTGAAGGAGACTATCAGAATGTCTCCAAACTCGTGGCTACTTAATGCATAACCGCCGAATTTTGTATAGGTTTTTACAATAGCGGGCTTTTGGGGGTCTGATATATCTACGATTGAAACACCCCGCAGTCCGTTGGAAACGTACAGTTGAGTTTTGTCTTCGGATACAAAAAGGTCCTCAATCATTCCGCCGGCCTTTAAGGGAAGACTAAAAAGTTGAGTAGGTTGGGAGGCAGTTGCGTCCGGTAGTTGCAGGGCAAACAGGGTGTTGTGTACGGCCCAATATGCTACATTGTCTGATACAGAAAGTGCACGAACCTCCCCATCGGTTGGAATGAAAAAGGTTACCTCTGCTTGTGCTGCCGAACCCGAAAGGTCTACCGAAATTATTGAAATTCCGGCCTCATGGCTTACAATTATCGTTCCGATATCAGTAATGAGACTTGGCTGACAGACAACGTGTTTTGCGCCGGTAAGTAGTGGACTCAATTGGAAAAATGGAACCGGTGGATCGTTTCCAAACTGTTGTGCCAGCACAAGACCTAGATCGGGAGACACGAGCGCAAAAAAGACGCCATTTGGCTCACCGGCAAGAATGGCGATCTCGCGTATCAGGTGACCGGTTAATCCTGGTTGAGAAAAAACCAGTGTACCGTTGGTGTTTGGTTGTAGTAAATCGCCAACGAGGACTCCTTTTTCCGTGGCAACCAAAAGTTTTTGCCCTGCAATTTTTATGTCCCAGATGGTTGATCCAAAATCTTGCCGCAGCGTTTCAGTCATTTCTCCGGTCTCTGAAATTTGTGCAATGACCAATTCATGCCTGGAACTTGCAAAAAGTGTATTGCCACTTACTGCTGTTGGTGCGGGCAACCACTCAGGTGGCGGGATAAACCTTTTGAACCGATCCCACACATTACCCCCATCGGGTATCGGTACAGTTGCTGAAATGTTGTTGGACGTTGGCGCTTGATAGCAGCTTGTAAGCATCGCTATCGCAACAATAATCAGACATGCTACGGTGAGTCTTCGTAACGTTGACATGGACTAACTCCTTTTTGTAATTACAACAGAATGGACGGTTATCGAATTTGTAATGTACGGACTTATTCGTAACTAAGTATTATTCGTACCTAAGTGCTTCGATTGGATCTTTTTGAGCTGCGCGCATTGCGGGCCAGATACCAAAGATGATGCCAACTGAGGTTGATACGCCAAGTGCAAGAGCAATAACATGTACACTAATCACCGGACTAAGAGGGGAATAATACGATACTGCCATCCCAATTACGAACGAAAGTGCAAGCCCGATTAATCCTCCCATTAAGGTAATAAGAGTTGCTTCGGTTAGAAATTGAAGAAGGATCGCTGTTTTTGTTGCCCCTACTGCTTTTCGAATACCGATCTCTTTGGTGCGTTCGGTAACGGTAACAAGCATAATGTTCATAATGCCAATACCGCCTACAACAAGTGAGATTGCGGCGATGGCTGAAACTAAGGTGGTTGCTAGATTTACAAAATCGTCAAAGAGTCCAAGAAGATCTTTTTGGGTCAATATTGAAAAGTCTTCCTCGCCATCGTGGTTGGCCATGAGGCTTGATTTGATGGAGTCTCGTACTGTATTTACGTTTGCACTGTCGGTTGCTTTTACAATAATGCGCGAGATTGCGACCTTTTCACTATTGAGTTTTGTTGCCTGAGAAAAAGGAATAAGTACCAAATTACTAAATTCACTTCCCGTAAGATCTGAAAGTTTTGGTTCATGTGAAAGGCCAATAATCGTAAAAGATTGGTCTTTGATCGTGATTGACTCTCCGATTGGGTTTGTGGATCCAAACAGTGTTTCGACTAGTTTGGGACCGATAACCGCAACGGCTCGATTGTCGTTTTTTGCAAACATGTCGCCTTCTTTAAGGGATAAAATCTCAAATGCATCAAACATGTTTCCCGTAACTCCCATAATTATTGGTGTTGCGGTTGTTTCACGATACGTAACTTTTCCGGGAACAAGGGAAACAGGGGAGACCTGCGAAACGTCGGGTGTTTGTTCGATAGTTGCTACGTCGTCAAGTGAGAGTATGTCTGTCGCTACAAAGTTTGCAGGGTTGGCATTTTGCGTTGAGCCAGTTGTGGTGTCAATGTTGCCATTCACGATTGTGAGAACGTTTGTGCCAAAGCCTTCAATCATGTTTGAAACCTCTTGTTTGAGTCCGTCACCTAAGGATACCAAGGTTGTTACTGCCGTCACACCAATAATGACCCCCAGCAAGTTGAGAGTTGTGCGCACTTTATTATTCCAAAACGATAACAAGGCTTCTGTAACGTAATGTATTATCATTCAATCCTCCCGTCTTTAACTAAAACAACGCGGTTTGTTGCGCTTGCAATAGTATTGTCGTGAGTAATGATAATGATAGTTTTGCCCTTGCGGTGAAGGTCGGTTAATATGCTCAGAACTTCTTGGCCGCTTTTTGAGTCAAGGTTTCCTGTTGGTTCGTCCGCTAAAATCAAGTCAGGATCATTAATCAGTGCACGGGCAATGGCAACGCGCTGTTTTTCCCCTCCGGATAACTCATTTGGCTTGTGGTTAAGCCTATGTGTAAGGCCAACTGATTCAAGGAATTTTTCTGCGCGTTTTTTATTGCTAGATGTATTTTTTTTAGTTGGCCCATATGTTGATGGTACGAGTACATTTTCAAGTGCCGAAAGTCTGGGGAGAAGATTAAACGACTGGAACACAAAACCAATTTTTGCGGCACGTAGATGAGCAAGCATTTTGTCGGACATATCAAGCGTTATCTCTTTTTCCTCGAGTTTCATGGTTCCTGAGGTGGGTCGATCTAAAAGTCCGATGATGTTCATGAGTGTTGATTTTCCCGATCCGGACGGTCCTTTGATTGCAATAAACTCACCTTGCTCAACCGTTAGATTAATATCAAAAAGAACCGGTACGTTTATTGTTCCCGAAAAAACCTTTCCAACATTACTAAGTTCTATAAGTTTCATATAGCACTCATCATAACACAGAATGAACGGCGAGGAATTGTTGATGGTTTGAGAGAGAACCCTATCGGTCTAGGCTTTTGGTATTCACGCAAAAGGGGAAAGTATATAGGTAAAAGTTATAAGGTTATAAAAAAGATGTGTTGTAGTATCGCGATGTACTGAATATTTTGTATGCTCGAGGGAAGGTGAGAAATTCACTTTATTGTAGGGCTATTGTCGCGCATGATAATTTCGTTCTTGATCTTGCGTTGGGTAATAAATCTGTACAAAACTGCCTTTTGGGCACATTAAAGAGTTTGCATGTTTTGTCCCATAAGTTGCGGAAAATATATAACACGTAACGGAGATAGTGTAAACTATTGTGTCTATTGTTGTTGGTCGATGAGACGTGAGACGAAGTTCCAGTCGACTATATTCCACCACGCCTTAAGGTAATCTGCGCGTCTGTTTTGGTAAGAAAGATAGTAGGCGTGTTCCCAAACATCAAGTCCAAGGATAGGGGTATCATTATCTGAAATCGGTGAGTCTTGATTTGCGGTGGTGTAGATTGTGAGTTTCGAGCCAGAGGTTTTTACCAGCCACACCCAACCACTTCCAAAAAGTGAAAGAGCGGTATCAGAAAAAAGTTGGGTAAACGTTTCAAACGATCCAAACGATTCGACTATCTTTTCACTGAGTTTTGCGCTGGGTTCCGTTTTTGTTGGACTGAGTGTTTGCCAGAAAAAACTATGGTTTGTATGACCACCGGCATTGTTCTTAACCGCGGTCTGAACGTCGGTTGGATACGTTGTAAATGATGTTAATACTTCTTTAAGTGATGCGTGGTGAAGCTCGGGGTGTGATTCAAGTGCCGCATTGAGTTTTGCAACGTATCCTGCGTGATGTTTGCTGTGGTGAATCTCCATCGTTTGCGCGTCAATGTGGGGTTCAAGAGCAGAATAGGTATATGAAAGCTCGGGGAGAGCAAAAGGGTAGTGTTGATCTAACGCGTTCATCGTTAGTGGGAGCGTATCAGTTTGTTGTCGGATCTGTCAAGTTTTTGTATAAGTCAAGGACATATGCGACATACGTTTGTTGACCACCGAATGACAAACGACCTGACCTCACCGCCGAAGATCTATAACAAATTTTTGACCTAATAAAAAAAGCCGCCAGAGATGAACCCTGACGGCCTTTTG
>Ga0210006_1001593_pt1 | contig 15568 bp, 17 predicted proteins | sample CryGey02umfilter_2_FD_185452 | JGI IMG/M metagenome (GOLD analysis project Ga0210006, IMG submission 185452) | Groundwater microbial communities from aquifer in Utah, USA - Crystal Geyser 4/10/14 0.2 um filter (SPAdes) (version 3) | ecosystem: Environmental > Aquatic > Deep subsurface >... | reverse complement strand
ATAGTGATGTCGCAGCCGATTCGGAAGCAACCCATCGTAGCGTTCCATAGCGGGAAACAGCATATACGCGACCGAGCGTTGTGAACTTCACCATGCGTACACCTGGGCGATAGGTGACATTTGTTCCGAGCGGCATGGAGCTGAGTGTACTGCTATCGAGGCTCAAAACACCGTCGAAGCCTGTATACCAGGTGAAATACGCTTTTTCATTCGGGAAAGCATGGCGCTTTCCGTCTATCCCAACATAGTAAACGGCTTTACAAGGATCGTTTACGCTAATGATCCCGTAAGTTGGACATGCGAGCTTCACGAGCTGAAGAGCATATGGACTTGTGGAGCTTAAAGATGAGGCACTTATGGTTCTTGTATATGTTCCAGTATTTCCGGCTGCGTCTGAACAGTTTACTTTTACAGAATGGTTTCCATTACTTGGGAATGTATAGCTTGCTGTTGCGGTACCGGCGGTTGTTCCGGAGAGACCCATTACTCCAACAAGCGCGCTGTTTACGTAGAGCCGGCAAGAGCTAACGCCTACGTTATCGGCGAAGGTTGCGGAAAGCAGGGTGCTTGCGCCCGTCGTTACTGAGCTGGGGTTGATGCTTAAAACGGTAGGAGAAATCGTGTCCGCGGTGCTCGCCGTCGTGACGGTTACCGTTCCCGTGTTCATACCAACATTCCCCACAAGATCGAAGCAGTTTACTTGAGTGGAATAGCTTCCTGCGCTTGGGAAGATGTAATCCATAGATGCTGATCCACTGGTCGTTCCTGCACGCGTCATGTCTCCAGCGAGAACGCCGTTTACATGGAGTGTACAGGCAGTTACACCAATATTATCAGAGAAACTCGCGGAAATAGCTGTGGAAGCGGCTGCGGTTGCCGTTGTTGGGCTAATCGCTCCTATGGTAGGAGTGATTGTGTCTACCGGAATGGGCACGGTGACTGTTTCTGTATGCGTTTCAGTATTTCCTGCACGATCAGAACACTCCACAACAACAGGGTGACTACCGCTGGATGCGAAGGTGTGATCTTTACTTGCTGTACCCGTCAAAGATCCGATGCCTCCGGAAAGAGTCATGAGTCCGCTTCCAGGAAGTAAAAGTTCAATACCGTCTACGGTTAATATGCAGCTCTGGATTCCGGAGCCGAAATCCGATTCGCTATAATAGGTTGAAATGGTAGTCGGCGTTCCTGCGCTGAGCGCTGGGGTAAAAGAAAAAGGAGAGAGGCTTGGTGCGGAGGTGTCGGCGGAAACGCTCACGTTTGTTTGGTTGTGGGCGCTATAGGTTTCAAGCTTATCGTAACAAGTCGTGCGCACCTCATGCGTTCCGGCTGTCGTGATGGTTATGGTTTTGGTCGCTGTACCGGATGTAAGCGTCATCGCTCCTTGGTTCGTGCCATCAAGAGAGAGATTACAGTGATGGACATTGGATCCGCCCACAGAAGCTGAATAGGTGGAGCTGAATTGGGTTGGAACAGAGACAATTATTGCGGATGGTGTCGGTGCACCGATGGTAAATATTGCGTACGCGAGTGCCGGACTCGCAAGAAAACCGATGGCAAGCATCGGGGTAAGGGCCGCAGCAAAGCGGAGAAGAGTATTTTTCATAGGGTTTTAGTGTACCTATTTCTAGCATTTTGTACAAATCTTGTAAACTTTGCTTTACACGTCTATCATGGGCGCATGTCATTGCAGCTCATTGTCCCTTCGTTTGTAGCGGGGCTTCTTATGTTCCTCGCGCCTTGTACTTTGCCGCTTGTGCCGGCATATTTAGGTTTTATTTCCGGCATTTCTTTTACCGAAATTCGCGACAAGGAAAAATTGAGACAGGTTCGCTGGCGTATTTTTTTGAATGGCGTTTTATTCGTTATTGGTTTTTCATCTGTTTTTATTATTTTAGGCGGAGCCTTTGGTCTCGCGGGTTCATTTATTGCGCCGTATCGCGTGTGGCTTGCAAGAATCGGCGGGTTGGTTGTTATTCTTTTCGGTGTCTATCTTCTTGATCTTTTTGAATGGAAGGCGCTTGCTTTTCTGAACAAAGAAAGACGATTTCCTCTTGGAGGTGTGCTTCGACCCGGGAGGCCGTTTTCTTCTTTGTTATTTGGCGCCACATTCGCTTTTGGTTGGACGCCTTGTATCGGGCCGGTGCTTGCGAGCGTTTTACTTTTAGCATCGACATCCGCCACGGCTTTTAATGGAGCGTTTCTTTTACTTGTGTTCTCTCTCGGATTTTCCATTCCGTTTTTACTTCTTGCGCTTCTTATTGGGCGGGCGGTTGAGATTTTGAAACCATTTCAGAAACACATGAAGCTCCTTTCTCAATTGGCGGGCGTCTTTCTTATTCTGTTAGGCTTCCTTCTTGTGACTAATAGCTTTGGAACCTGGATCGCCTTCGTGTATCAACATCTCACCTTCTTTCGCTACGAAAGTCTTTTACGTTTTTTGTAGAGATCTTTTTTCGAAGCAGTTCACGTGAAGCGACAAAGGGACTATTATAGGCATGTATGAAAATCCAAAAAGGACTACCGATGTTTGAAAATCAGTCCGTACTGTTTATTACGACCGGATCTCATGATGGCATGCTGTATCTTGCCGGAGACGGCTCTATAAAAAAGATTTCTTCTTTTCGCGTGAAAAAACCGAAGTATTCGGATAAGGAGGGCTTCTTCAAAACAAGTTCCCGCTCAAGCGGAGGAAAGGGGACAGAAGGTCGAAATACGCGCAGCGGTTCTGTTCGAGAATTGGATCGTCGCGAAGAAAATCGTGCTTTTCTGCAGGAGTTAAAGACGAGCATCGCAGATGCGGCAAAGCAATACGCGATTACGGATGTTTATCTTTTTATTCCACCCGCATTAAAGGAAGAAGCACTCAGTGTCTTGCCCGCAAAACTGCTCCGCCGGTTGCGCCAACGCGTTGTTGGAAACTATCACGAGCATCATCCATTTGAGTTGATTCGACTCGCACAAAAGAAAGCCCAAGCCCTTCCGGTAACAATGATGAGTTCAGAAGCGCGATCATTAGTGAATCGTACATCGCAGAAACAGAAATCATAACATAAAGGAACGCTTTGTTTTTAGCTTTATTTCTGTGGATAACTTGGAAGGAAAAAAAGCTGCTCTTAGCAAAATACTAAAAAATAGTACGCTTGTTTGAATACAGGCTGGCTCCGGTTTGCTATAATATCATTGCAATTGTTTTAATGCATTTGTGCTCATTCACTCTTTATTTTGTCTTCGTATGATGGGAAAAAATATGTGTCCTCGCCATCAAGCCGCTTACTGGCTTATGTGGATCGGTGCGGTTAACTGGGGTCTTGTAGGTCTCGGAGGTTTTTTTGGTGGCGATTGGAATGTCGTCCATCTTATTCTCGGATCCTGGCCTTCGCTCGAATGGATTGTTTACTTCCTCGTTGGTTTGTCAGCTCTCTTTATGCTCATGAAGAGCAGCTGCAGCGCTTGCAAGGTTAGCATGGGCGGGGAAAAGAAAATGAACATGTAATACCGAAGGTGTTTTGGGCGAACCATCTGGCTTATCCTGCAAAACCCCGCCTCTTCTGAGGCGGGGTTTTGAGTTCACGAGTTTCGAAAAGAGCGCTATACTAAAGCCATGTCACAAAAACGACTTCAACTTTATTTTTTCACTGGTTTTTATTTGGTGATCCTTGTGTTAGCGTTTTTGATTTTCCGTCCGTTTATTCCCGTGCTTGCTTTAGCAGGGATGTTTGCCGTTATCCTCCAGCCGGTTCAAGATCGGCTGAATGCCTTGTTTCGTGGACGGCTTCCCGGATTCGCCTCGGTACTTGCGATTATTTTGCTCATTTTACTTTTCCTTGTGCCGATTGGTTTTATTGGTATGCAAGTCTTTCAGGAAACGAGTACGCTGTATACCTATGTCACCACGCACGGAAAAGACGTAGCGACTTTAGTGAATGATGTTGTTACAAAGCCGATACGGCAATACGTTCCCGGATTTTCCATTGACGTTGATACCTATGCGCGACAGGCGCTTTCTTGGCTTATTGGAAATCTCGGACAAATTTTCTCCGGTACATTGCAAACTGTTCTTGGCTTCTTTATCGGCCTTGTTGCGCTCTATTATTTTTTGAAAGATGGCCGCGGGTTTCTTCAGTCCATTGCGGAGCTTTCTCCTTTGTCGAATCGATACGACATGCAAGTTCAGGAGCGTCTCACGCTCGCCATTAACTCCATTGTAAAGGGAACGCTTCTTATTGCGCTTATTCAAGGCATCTTTTCCGGAATTGGTTATTCCATGTTTGGGCTGCCAAACCCGGCTCTCTGGGGAACGCTTGCGGCGATTGGCGCACTTGTTCCGGGCGTGGGAACAACTATTGTTCTTGTGCCGGCGGTTACATATCTTATTATAACCGGACACTATTTTCCCGCCTTTGGTTTGGCGATCTGGGGCACGACGGCGGTTGGTCTTATTGATAATATTCTCGGCCCGTCTCTTGTTGGGCATGGCGTAAAAATTCATCCGCTGTTTATTCTGTTCTCCGTTTTGGGCGGGATTGTTTTCTTTGGCCCCATAGGATTTCTTCTCGGTCCTTTGATTCTTTCTCTTTTGTACGCGCTTACGGATATTTATCGCTTACTTGTCCTCAGACAGCCCTTAGCGAAAATAGAAACAGAAGATTAATTTCGTATCGATTCAAGCACGGCGTAGGTGATGGCGCCGTGTGCTTTCTGCTCTTCCGCTTCTCGAAAATAGAGCACGAGTTCTTTTTGTTCTGTGAGCCACGCGTGTATTACATCGCGCAAAACACCCGAGCCTCGGCCGTGAATGATTTTTATGACCTGGGTTCCTTGCATGAGTTCTGCATGGAGAAAAGATTCTAGAATACCCAAAGCTTCTTCGACGCGCATTCCGTGTAAATCAATTTCGGGCGCCTCGCCTATTTCTGCAGCAAAAAGCGCCTGTTCATAGGCTTCTTTTTCTTCAGACGTTGTTGTTGTTCGCGCGTTCATGATTGAAGCTTACGTTGTTTTGTGTGCTTTGTCAGTCTGTTCCTGATTTTGATTGAGACGTATGATATCGATATGACTGCTCGCCAAAAACGAAATGTTCTTTCCGCTTGCATTGCGGTTCTTATTTTATTGGCTGCGCATTTCAAGCTTATTGATCTTCAGTCGAATTCCGTTCCGGAAGCCGTGATACCAACGCCGGTTTCCGGAGCGAGTTCGGGCTTTGGAGCTGCGGTTGTTCTTCGCACTGTCGACGGAGACACGTTAGAAGTGCGCGAAGACGGAAAAGCTGACTCTGAAAAAATTCGTCTGCTTGGAGTGAATACGCCCGAGTCCGTTGATCCGCGCAAGCCGGTGGAATGTTTCGGAAAAGAAGCCTCGCATTTCACCGATGGACTTATGACAGGAAAACGCGTGCAGCTCGTAAGTGATCCTGCGGCTGATAATGTGGATAAATACGGCCGCCTCCTTCGCTTCGTGGAATTGGAAGATGGAACGGATTTAAATGAAACCTTGCTTCGCGAGGGCTATGCCTATGCGTATCTTTCTTTTCCGCTTAGCGCGGAGAAAAAAGCGCTCTATCACGCGCTTGAACAAGAAGCCAAGGCGGCGGAGCGCGGATTATGGAGTCCGGATACCTGCGCGGGTTTGCATTGACCAAGGCATAAGATTGTGCAAAGCTTTTTTCGGTTCTTTCAAAGGAGTATGTGATGAAGTCCAAGCCACTTGCCGTCTTTGACGTGGATGGCACGATTTATCGTTGGTCGCTTTTCCATGAGCTGATCGAACGTCTTGGAAGAGAGGGCTTGATCGCCCCTGTCCACTTCGATCTTTTTCAAGAGATTTTGGAGGCGAAGCTCGACTGGCAGAACAGGATTCTTTCCTATGCTGAGTATAACCGAGTTTCGGTGTCCGCCCTTTTGAGCGGATATCTTGCTGACATTTCTTATGAGCACATTCATGCGCTTGGAAAAGAGATCCTGCGTGAAACGGGAGATCGTGTGTATGTCTTTACGCGTGAGTTAATTTTCGTGCTTCACAAGGCTGGCTATCACACGCTTGCCATCAGCGGTTCACCGCAGGATCTTGTGCGCCAATTCACCGAGAAGCTCGGTTTCGACGGAGCGCTTGGAACAGAGATCGAAGTCAAAGACGGGCAACTGACGGGTAAGTGTTCCGAAGAGGTTTTTGCTGACAAAGCAGGGGCTTTAAAGAAGTATGTTGCGCAACTCGAAGAACCGCATGAAGTCCGGGTTGCTCTCGGAGATACGGCGAATGATTTGAGCATGCTGCGGCTCGCAGATTATCCGATCGCGTTCAATCCCGATCAGAAACTCAAGGAAGAGGCGCGCCGGGAGAATATCCCTGTCGTTTTCGAGCGTAAGGACAGTATTACGCCCTTGATTGCTCTTGGCGGCGGTCTTCGCGATCTACGTGGTCCGCCGATGTTTAGCGAAACAACTCTCTCTACTATTCTGCCCAGCGATATTGCCCGTGAGCTTCGGAAACGGCTTCAGGCTCTTCATCTGAATATTTCTTGACCTTTTGCCCGCGTTGGAAGACGCGGGCTTTTTCTTGCCAAATTTTCTGCGGCGAAGGTAGGCTTAAGGATATGCAAATTCAAGCCGCGCACGGAAATATTTTTGAACAAAAGACAGGTCTTCTGGTTCTTCCTTTGAAAAAAGGGGAAACGCTCTCCACACAATGGAAGGAGCTGGATGCGCTTTTCGAACAGCAACTCTCAAAACTTTTACAGGAACAAGAATTTGAAGGAAAACAAGGAGAAGCTCTCGTCATTCCTTCTTTAGGGAAAGGAAAGGCATGGAAGCTTTGTGTAATCGGCATCGGCGACGCAAAGAAGTTTTCTCTTGAGAGCTATCGCGTGATTGGAGCGCATATTACGAAGCGTGCAAAAGAAGCAAAAGTAAAACAGGTATTGATTCCCTTTGAAGCTTTTCCAAGTCTTGAAGGTGTTTCTCTGCGTGTTGCCGCAGAGCGTTTTGCTGAGGGGCTACTTTTAGCGGATTATAGTTTTCATGCCTATCATAAGAAAGCTCAGGAACGCGTAAAAAAGCAGGCGATAGACCGCGTAGAATGCTTTGTCGGATCCGCGGCGAAAGCGCGTCAGATTGAAGCCGGACTTGAAGAAGCGTGCGCGATTGTGGAAGGAACCTGTCTTGCGCGCGATCTTGTGAATACGCCGTCTGCAGATATGACACCTGCACATATGGTGGACGTCGCTCGCGAACTTACTGCTTCTCCGCGCATCACACTTAAACTGCTTTCAAAAGCGCAGATGGAAAAACTTGGCATGCACGGAGCGCTTGCGGTTGCGCGCGGTTCGGATCATGAACCGGTGGGTGTGCATTTAATTTACCGTCCGGCAAAAAAGGCGAAAAAGAAAATCGCCATTGTCGGAAAAGCGGTTACCTTTGATTCAGGCGGTCTCTCTTTAAAACCGGCAGGCGGAATGATGACCATGAAAATAGATATGGGAGGTGCGGCAGCTGTTTTAGGACTTTTTAAAGTTCTTCCTTTTCTCCAGCCAAAAGCGGAAGTGCATGGCATTTTTCTCGCGGTGGAAAATATGCCTTCCGGCAGATCCTATCGTCCGGGAGATGTTGTGCGAGCCATGAATGGAAAAACGATTGAAGTTTTGAATACAGACGCGGAAGGACGTATTACGCTCGCAGACGCGCTCTGCTATGCTGTAAAGCAAAAGCCGGATGCTATTGTTGATTTAGCGACGCTGACAGGCGCCTGCGTAAGTGCGCTTGGAGAGGACATGGCTGGATTGCTTTCAAATGATTCAAAGCTCTCACAAAAAATTCAAGCCGCGGCGAAAGAAGCTGGGGAACCGCTCTGGGAGTTGCCACTTTATGAACCGTATAAAGAACACATTAAATCGAAGATAGCGGATATAAAAAATATCAGCGCACATGGCGCGGGCACGATTACCGCCGCGCTATTCTTACAGTATTTTGTTGGAGATTCTTCTTGGGCACACTTGGATATTGCTGGTCCTGCATATTCCGAACGCGAAACACAGCCGGATCTTCCGCAAGGTGCTTCCGGTTATGGCGTGCGCACGCTTACAAGATATCTACAGGCTCTCTAAACGCGTGATATTGTTTTGTGGTATACTTTGTTTTGTAATATTTCAACACTCCATTCGTAAATAACAAATATGAAAGTAAAAATATATTCAACACCGACATGCCCGTATTGCAAGCTTGCAAAAGGCTATCTAACCGAGCATGAAATTCCTTTTGATGATATCGATGTTTCCGCAAACTCCGATGTCGCTCAAGAAATGGTAAAACTCTCAGGACAAATGGGCGTTCCGGTAATTGACGTTGATGGTCAAATCATCGTTGGTTGGAACAAGATGGCGCTTGAAGAAGCTTTAGCAAAAAGAAAAGAAACGGCATAAACAATTCGTTTTCATAAAAACAAAACACCCGGTGCATAGGTGTTTTGTTTTTTTATCGGACGGTTATGAAAACGTTCTTATTTTTGTGGTACTCGCGCGTAGGGTCTCATGGCCTTTAATACTTCTGCTTGTTTTGGCATGCCTCGTCTTATATAGCGAAGAATACCGTCGCTTGAAATTCCGTACACCATTCGTTTTGTAACGGTAGAAAGAAATCTGGTTTCGCTCGCACTATATTTTTTTGCGATTGCAAGTTTACTGTCCACGAGAAGCGGGAAGGGAAGTTTTAAGAGTTCTGCGAAACGCGCATGCGATGCGGCATTCGCAGAACTGATAGCATAGAGATGAATGCCGAGATCCTGAAAATCTTGCCAAGCATTTCTTGCGGCGGAAAGCTGTATCGTACAGCCAGGGGTTAGATCGCCGGGATAAAATATCAACACAACCGGGCCTTCCTTGAGCGTGTCCGAGAGAGCGCGCGCGGCTCCCGTTTCATCCTTCAGGGTAAAATCCGGAGCCTTTCCTCCAATAACGAGTGGCTTTTTCTGCATAGGTCTTTAAACGTAAGTATCGCATATTCACAGCCCCATCGCAAAACAATGTGATTGATATTGACGATTCCTTGATTTCACGAAAAGATACGGCCAATCTATGAACCGAATTTTTCAAGGCTTTGCCCTTTTGGGAGTCCTCGTTCTCGTGGGTGCGGGATGCGCGGTCCCTAATCCTTTTGAGAATGGATCCGCCCCGGATGCCGGCTCAGCGAGCAAATCGGTAGTGGCCGCAGAGGCCTTACAATTTGTCCCGGGAGATTCCTTCGAGATTCGTCAAACCTTTTTAGGGCTCGGGGGTTTTCTTCCTGATCTCTTTAAAAATAAAAAAGGCGTACGCAATGTTACGGTGAAGCGATTTGCGCCAACGCACGCCGCTGAATTAGATTGGAATATTCTTCTTGAAGAGGAGACGGCCGCTTCAAAACAAGCGCGTGCCGATTTTGAAAAACAAGCCTCCGATGGGAATGCTATTCCTCCGGAAATACAATTAGAAACGCGCACGGCAAGCGGAACGGTTCGAGATATAAACTTACACGATCCGCATGCCGCTCTTTTGCCGGCCTATTGGAAAGAAGGGGAGACAAGCGCGGACAACGTGAGATCCGGTATTTGGTTAAGCGATGACGCTTTTCAAGAACTATCACGCACAGGAAAAACAATTTTGAATCTTGGTATTTTTGATTCCTCCATTAATACCATTATGAAAAGCGCCTCTGATTTGCAAAGCGCGTATGCCACGTTAAAAAACAAAGCGGAAGAAGATGGACAATTTCATGATTTGACACTGCTTCAAGCGGATCCGGATCCGATCGAATATCCTTTAACCGTGAATGGAAGCAAACGAATGGTTTCCGCGTGGAAAGTGCGTAACTGGTTTGGGGAGCTGATTGTTCTCAACAGTCGTCAGAACCCGATGATTCTCAAAATGACGATGAATCCGCTTTTTGCCGGAGCAACAGAAATGTTCGGCGGCGGAACGACCGCGCTCAACGGCGTGTTCGGCTATGAGGTGGATAATCTTGAACTTCATTATCTCCAAGATCAAAAAACAACCGTCAATTAGGCGGTTGTTTTTTTATGCGAGTTTGTTTTGCGATTTGGCACAAGTGCGAGTACAGGCGCTGGTAATAGAGTTGATCGCGAATTTGACGATACTGCGTTAAGTCTTTTACAAGTTCACCGAGCTTTCCTGGGAGTTCGACGCCACGATTGGGCCAGGGAAGCTTCGCGTTTTTCTTTTTCTCCACATCCCATTCTTTGATAAACGTGTCCCAGGTTTCTGTTATAAGGCTTTCCGCAGCAAGAACGGCTGCTTCAGCTTGTTCGTCGCAGGCGGTGCTTTTAAGAGCATCTAATATGGTTTCCGCATCCGTAATGCGTTTTTGTGTTTGACTCGCCCAGAGCTCCATTCCTTGCTGTTCGAAGTCGCCTGTCTGCTCTTTGAGCTGTTTTAGATAATCCTCAGTTAGTTTGGTGGCGATCTGTCCGTCGGTGCGACCATGGCTCGCCCAGCTCGCTGCGCGAATCATTTCACGAATATGCTTTACCTGTTCTTTTTCGTCGCTCTGTTTCGCGGCCTGCAAATCATCGAGCAAGTGAGGTTCCGCGTCCCAAACATTGCATTGAAAAAAATTACGGCAAATCTCTTCACGTTCCGCGAGCTCAGGGAGGCTTGCTACGAGCGTTCCAGACTTCTGCTGTAGTTCAGAATGTTCAAGATAGCTGTGAAGAGCTTCTATATTCGGCATACGTTCTACTTCGCGCATATTTTTGGTGTGATCTTGTTTTTGTCGGGCGCGTTCTGCAAGAACGCTTTTATCGCGCTCAACGCTTCGACGTTGATACGCGGTTTCTCCGCGGAAAGGATTTTTTGATACAAAGGACATAGGTTGTTACATAAAACGTTGTGGCCATTTCGGATCTGTTTTTACTCGCAATTCAATAAAGGCTTTTCGTCCCGTGACGGCTTCCAGTTCTTTTCGGATGTCGATACCGATTTGTTTGAGCATGCGTCCTTTTGCTCCGATGATCATTCCTTTGTAGCGCTCTTCCGTTGTCCAAATAGTTGCTTGGATATACGTGCTACCATCGTCGCGTGTTTCGATTTCTTCCGCGCGCACGGCAACGCTATAGGGGAGTTCTTGTTCCAGTCGAAGAAAGGCTTTTTCACGGATGAGTTCTTCAAGCCATTGCTTGTGATTCATATCCGTAATTTGCAGATCAGGATAATAGGCGTCACCTTCGGGGAGTAGACTGAACATTATGTCTACAAGGCGGTTCAATTCGCTTCGTTTGATGGCAGAAACTTCGAAGGTTTGTTTTTGGCCAACATCAATAGCACGCATACTATCGAGCGCAAATTTCTTTTCTGCCGGTAAATCGGATTTGTTAATCACAACTAATTTTGGAACGGCGAGCTTGCGGAGAATTTTTTGAATATTTTCTTCTTCCGCTCCGGGCCTTCTGGACGGATCAAGCACGTAGACGACAAGATCAATACCTTCGAGCTGTTCGCGGACGAATTCATTTAGCTTTTTGGAAAGCACATCTTTTTTCCCCAAAAAAATACCCGGGGTATCAACGAAAACAATTTGTCCGCGCGGATCATGCAAAATCCCTCGTACCGGACGGCGCGTTGTTTGCGGTTTTGGCGTTACAATAGAAACCTTTGAACCAACCAGCGCATTCATAAGCGTGGATTTTCCGACGTTTGACCGACCGGCGAGCACAACAAAGCCTGATTTCATGTGTAGAAGTATAGCACGCGATATTAGATATGCGTGAGACGAGCCACGACTTCAACATGCGGTGTCTGAGGAAAGAGATCAAGTGCGCGAATAGTTTCAACTTTATAGTCGGTTTTGAAGACTTTAAGTTCTTCCGCTAGGCGCCGGTAATTGCAGGAAACATATACAATTTTGTGCGGAGCATTTTTCATTAAAGTTTGAAGCGCTTTTGGATGTAATCCCGCGCGAGGAGGATCTACAATAACGACGTCGGGGTTTTCCGTTTTCCAATCGAGTTTCTCCACTTCACCCGCGCCCCAGCGGCATAGAGTGGCAACGTCGTTTGCTTCCGCATTTTTTTGCGCAAGCTCTATTGCATCGGCATCCAGCTCGTGGCCGTATACTTGCGCGCGTTTTTTTGCCGCGGCGATACCGAAAAAGCCGAGACCACAATAGAGATCAAGAACTTTCTTTCCTTCAATGTTTCCGCAAAAATCCAGAACCGTTTTTTGCAGCTCAGCTGCCATGACAGAGTTGGTTTGGAAAAACGAATTCGCATGGATGGAATAGGTAAGTCCATTGATATTCTCTTTCAGAAGCTCATTGCCTGAGAGATGCTGAATCGTTTTTGCGCGAGAAACATCATTGTCTTCCGGATTCTCTCCAAGGCAGAGCGTTGTGCAAAGAGGAGAAAGACGTTTTTTTATTTCCTCAATCGTACTCGCCTCAAGCGCGGACAAAGAATGAAAGAGCAGCATGATCATTCGTTCGCCGGTGTTTTTCCCAAGCCGAATAACGCAGTAATGAAAATTCCCATCAGCGGATTTCGGATCCCAGGGTTGAATCTTCAAGTCGGTTATCAATGTTCTCACTTCGGCGAGAATATTTGGCGTTTCTTTATCCAAAAGCAAACAGGTTTTGAGATCAAGATAACGATTCCAATATCCATACGCTTTCATTCCGACTTCTCCTCGCCAACTAATGACATAGTCCATTCTGTTTCTGTAATAAAAGACGTTCGGACAAGGCATGACCGCGTCAATGCGTTCTTCATGATGCGCGTGCTCAAATGCGCGATTAATCATATCGCGCTTTAATTCGAGCTGCGCGTCATAGGCCATGTGTTGCCAGAGACAGCCGCCACAGATGCCGGCATGCGGGCAAGGCGTTTCAACGCGCGTTGGCGCAGGCTCTTCAATGGAAACTATTTCGGCGAGCGTATGTCCGCGCTCGCGTTTTCGAACCGTGGCGCGTACAAGATCGCCGACGGACGTAAACGGAATCACGATCGTTCGTTTCGCGCCCGTGTCCGTTTCCGTTATAAAAAAACCGCGACCTTTGTCGTCGATATCCTGTATTGTTCCTATAATTTCATCTCCGTATTTCATGGATCGAAGGTTACGCTAGTTAGAGAGACGCGTCTATGAGAAAACGGCCACCTGCGAGGGGGTGGCCGTTTTGAGAGTTGGATTCAGCGTTCTAGTCGATGTCGATCGGCTCGAACGGCTTCTTGTCCTGCCGGGGGTCGAAGATCTCGATGGAACGGATGCGATGGTCGATCGTCTGCACGATCTGCGGATCGTAGCTCTCGACGCTATCGACTTCGAACGCTATCCGCGTTCCGAGGAGCACATGTTCTCTGGGAATTTTCACTTAACCTCCGGGGTTTTTGTTTTGGGAAAAAGAACCGCCGGCACTATACCGAAAAAAGACCTTTTTGTCAACCCTTTTTGTTCGAAATGGATCCCCGCCTTCGCGGGGATGACGAGCGGCGTAGGGGATGACAAGTGGGGCAACCGATTGACAAATCGCTAAAAATGCGTATGATTTCTGTTATGCGAGAGCTCCATCTTATTGCCCATGACATTCGTTCTCGCGAAAACGTGGGATCCTTGTTTCGAACAGCGGATTCTCTTGGAGTAAAGAAACTTTGGCTCACGGGTTACACGCCGGCACCGCCTGATGCGAAAATATCAAAAGTAGCTCTTGGCGCAGAAAAGAACGTGCCTTTTGAAACCCATCTGGATATTGCTGTCGCATTGAATTATTTCAAAGAAGAGCAAATACCGGTGTATGCGCTTGAAATAACGCCTGACGCGCAAGATCTAAAGAGTGCTGTTTTACCGGATACAATGGCGCTGCTTTTGGGAACTGAGACGACGGGTATTCCGCCTTCATTACTCGCGGAGTGTGAAGGAGCCGTAAAAATTCAACAGCAAGGAATGAAAGAATCGTTAAACGTTAGCGTTGCCGCAGGTATTGCGTCTTGGAGCATTCTTAACCGTTAAAGCCTCTCCGTTTCGGCCTTCAGATCATCTCGCCAAACCGCCGCCTTTTTGGTAGCCTTATCACTAACTATGAAACTCTCTGTCATTATCCCTACGAAAAATGAAGAGGTCTTGCTTCCGCGGCTTCTCGCTTGCTTGGAGAAGCAAAGTTTTCGTGATTTTGAAGTGATTGTAGCGGATGCGCAGTCCACAGATCGCACCAGAGAGATTGCCGAATCCTTCGGAGCAAAAGTCGTTGAAGGAGCTATGCCTGGTCCCGGACGTAATCGCGGCGCCGAAACTGCCAGCGGCGACATATTATTGTTTATGGATGCGGATGTTCTTCTTCCATCGGATCACTATTTACGGGACACGGTTCAAGAATTTGATGCCATGAAAGCCGATGTCGCGACTTGTAAATTGAAGCCCATGTCCGATAAATATTTCGACATGTTCTTTCACCATTTTTATAATGGCTATTCTTTGCTGACAGAAAGTGTTCGTCCGCATGCGCCCGGTTCCTGTATTTTTTCTCGTCGCAGCGTACATCAAGGCATTGGTGGATTTGATGAAGAAGTCGTTTTCGCCGAAGATATGGAATATGTTCAGCGCGCGCATCGCAAAGGCCACCGTTTTCGTATGCTTCGCTCGCACCTTGTTCTTGTTTCCGTTCGTCGTCTTGAGAAAGACGGTCGCTTCAATATTGCGGCAAAGTATCTCTATGGAGAGCTTCATATGATAACGAAAGGTCCTTTTCGTCGCATGCCCTATGAATACGAAATGGGTGGCGATGTTTCAGAGAATGTTTAAGATGCCTGGCGTTGTTGATAAAAACCATTTGAAATATTCGTTTTTGTTTTAAACATGTTTCGATTTTTTGCACGCCTTTGGCAAGGAGAAACTGATGGACTAACCGCAGCGGCTTTTATTGTCGGAACGGCTTCGCTTGCTTCCAGACTTGTCGGTATCTTTCGCGACCGCATGCTTGCTTCAACCTTTGGAGCCGGTAATTTGCTTGATTCGTATTATGCCGCCTTTCGTCTTCCGGACACGCTGTATAATTTAATTATTCTTGGAGCGCTTTCCGCGGGGTTTATTCCTGTGTTCTCCGCTTGGCTTGAAACAAAAAGCCGCGAGGATGCGATGCATCTCGCAGAACAAGTTCTCTCCGTTGTCGGAGCAACGATGGCTGTTGCCTGCGCATTCCTTTTTTTCTTCGCTCCCATTCTTGTTCCGATTATTGCTCCGGGTTTTGAAGGGGAGAAGCTTCAAACAACAATTGCGCTTACGCGCATCATGGTTCTGTCGCCGCTGTTTCTGGGCATGTCCGCCGTTATGGGCGGTGTGCTCCAGTCGACGCGGCGTTTTTTTGCGTTTGCCGTCGCGCCGGTTTTGTACAATCTCTCTATTATATCCGGGATTTATTTTCTTTCGCCTTCCATTGGTATTTATGGAGCGGCTTTTGGCGTCGTGCTTGGAGCATTTCTTCATTTCATTGCACAGACTTCTGTTGCGTTTCGTCTCGGTATTCGCCGATTACCTCGTCCAAGTTTGAGTGATCCCGGCGTACGAAAAATTTTGCGGCTCATGGCGCCGCGTGCGCTTGGT
>Ga0210006_1001590_pt1 | contig 15578 bp, 12 predicted proteins | sample CryGey02umfilter_2_FD_185452 | JGI IMG/M metagenome (GOLD analysis project Ga0210006, IMG submission 185452) | Groundwater microbial communities from aquifer in Utah, USA - Crystal Geyser 4/10/14 0.2 um filter (SPAdes) (version 3) | ecosystem: Environmental > Aquatic > Deep subsurface >... | reverse complement strand
CAGATAGAAAAGTTTGATAAAATAAAACCTGAAATTTTGAACCAAATAGAGTCTATTAATCAAGAACTTGATAAAATAATAAATGAAAAATAAACCTTTTGCGAAAAGGTTTCCAAAATACTTTTGTAAAAGTAACAAAACAAACCTTTGAAAAAGGTTTCCAAAATACAAAATAAAGGGGATAACATTTAAAGTGATAAGATTAAAAGGACAAAATTCTTAAAATTACCATGTTAGAAATGATTCTAAGTCCTGGGAGATCTGAAAGAAGACCTTGGGAGCTCTTTTTTGTCGGAGTATTTTATGCAAGTCTTTCAGTTATCATGGTAAACTGGATATTTGCTGCTGACCCTGTTTTGTCAAGATATTCTGGAATACTTATTGTAACCTTTGCAGTTATGTTTTCTATGCCTTATGTTTATTACACTATAAGAATGGAAGAAAATAAAAGTGCTACACTAAAAGAATTTAGGCTTTTAACAGAACATGGCAAGGCAATAAATGCATTTTTATGGCTATTTATAGGGTTTATAATAGCTTTTTCTTTTTGGTTTATAGTTCTTGGATCTCCTGACAATTTCAGAGCCCAAATAGAAACGTACTGCTCAATAAACAATCCACAAAATTATCAGAGTTGCGTAAGTGAACATGGAATTTCTTCTGGGACAACTGGATTTGTTACTGGAAGTGTTAGTACAGGAAGCTTATTTGGGGGGATATTTACAAATAACCTTTATGTTTTGATATTTGCTGTAGTGTTTTCAGTAATATTTGGGGCTGGTGGAATATTCATCCTTACCTGGAATGCAACAGTCATATCTGCAGCAATGGTTATCTTTGCTAAATCAAATATATACAGTTTACCATTAAGTCTTGGGAGATATATGATACATGGAATTCCTGAAATTGCAGCTTATTTCATAGGCACTTTAGCTGGGGGAATAATAGGTTTGTCAATAGTTCGGAAGGAATTTAAAACTGAAAGGTTCTGGGACATACTTTACGACTCAGTTATACTAATAGTAATTGCTATAGTAATATTACTCTTTGCCGGAATAATAGAAGTTTTTTTGACACCCAGACTATTTTAAAGTCATGGATACAGATTAAAAACATTTTAATACTACTATTTCTAATCTCTAAGATGGCAAAATTTAGGTGTAAAAGATGCAATTACTCTTTTTCAATGGAGTCAAGAACAACCCCAAAAGTTTGTCCAAATTGTGGAAATACAAACTGCATTGGAAGGGAAAAAAGTGCTTCAGAATTACTTGATGAAACAGAAGAATAGAATAGTATGGAAAATAACAAGGAAATAGTTGAAATAAGAAAAGAAAAAATAGTAGATTTTTCTAGGAAAAATAAGTTCTTATCTATCCTAATAATTCTTGCAGTTATATCATTTATATTTAGTTTCTTGGCAAAATTCTCTATAAATATTCCTCTGTTATCAAGTTATTACTCTATTCTTGGAGGCCTAAATTGGTTTTTACTTGGAACTGCTTTAGTTATTTCTTCACTATTAGTTTATTATTACAAAGGAAAATTTTTTGCCTATCCATTATTAGTATGGGTTGTCTGGATTTCTGTGTATATACGCTCTCTCAATATAACAAGATTAAAAGACATAACAACAAACACCTGGACATTGGGTCCAGATTTAGACCCTTTCTTATTTTTAAGATGGGCCAAGTATATTGTGAAAAATGGCATGTTAATGAGTGTTGATATGATGAGGTATGTTCCTTTAGGATATAATACTGCAAGGGAGCTAAAAATGGTTCCTTATTTAATAGCTTTATTCCACGAAATTCTTTCTAAACTACCTGGTTCAATAATAAAATTTCTTCCTGGAAGCCCTAGTGAAATAAGCATAACATATTCTGCAATACTAATGCCAGTGTTCATGTTTGCACTTACTGTTATAGCTTTTTTCTTCTTAACAAAAGAAATATTTATTGATCAATTTAAAAATAAAAAATATCCCTATTTAATTGCACTTGTTGCTTCATTTTTTCTTAGTGTCCTTCCCCCATTATTACCAAGAACAATTGCAGGTATTCCTGAAAAAGAGTCTGTGGCTTTCTTTTTTATGTTTTTATCATTCTATGCATTTTTAAAAGCCTGGAAAAGTAAAAAAATAATTCACAGAGTAGCTCTTTCTATATTAGCTGGATTGTCTACTGGTTGCATGGCCATAACTTGGGGCGGATATAATTATATATTTTTAATACTGTTAATCTCTGTAGCCATAGCCTTTTTATTAGGCCAAGTAAAAAGAGAACATATCCTAACTTATGGTCTTTGGCTATTATTTTCATTTACTTTAATGGTCCCTTTTTCTTCGAGATATCAGTCACTTGGGCTTTTAATTGCTATAACAACAGGATCTGCTGTTGCTTTGGGCTTAACAATGACAATACATGAACTGATTTTCAGGACAAAATTAAAAGAGCTTTATGAAAAAAGGTTCAGTAAGATACCTAAAGAATTATTTACACTAGTTATTGTTATTTTGCTGGGAATAACAGCTTCTTTAGTTATTTATGGTCCTTCCTGGATAGTTGGAGAGATTAATAATGTTATATCTAACTTAGTAAAACCAGCAGTCTCCAGACTAATACAAACAGTTGCTGAAAACAGGCAGCCTTTTTTCAGTGAATGGGCTTATGAATTTGGCCCGGTAATATTTAAGATACCTATATTCTTCTGGCTTTTTTTTATTGGCTCAATATACTTGTTTTATACTACTTTAAGCAAATTTGACAAAAAAGACAGGATTATTTTAACATCATCTTATACAATATTTTTAATAGCAATAATATTCAGCAGGTATAATGGCAATAGTGTGCTAAATGGAACAAATTCTACTAGTTTACTTTTATATACCTTAGGATTTGTTGTTTTACTCGCAAGTGTCGCTTATTATTATTTTAAATACTACAATAATAGTGATAAAAAATCTATAATAAAAGAAATAAATTTCAGCATGATATTTGTTTTAGCTTTTTTCTTTTTTGCTATAATTTCTGCAAGGGGAGCTGTTAGGCTTATTATGGTATTGGTTCCGATTACTTCAATTATAGTTGCTTTTTTTATTGCATCAATGGTTGAAAAAGCAGGAAAAGAAAATAAGGGTAAAAATTACTTAATAGCATCAGTATTTTTAGTATTAATATTATCTTTTGCAGGATTGCAATTTTATCAAGCTAGCGCCTCTCAGGCTTCAATTTATGCTCCTTCATATTACAACTATCAGTGGGAGAGAGCTATGTCTTGGGTGAGAGAAAGTACTCCGGAAAATGCTGTGTTTGGACATTGGTGGGATTATGGATATTGGTTGCAAAGCATAGGAGAGAGAGCAACTATTTTGGACGGAGGAAATGCAATATCTTACTGGAATCATCTTATGGGAAGATATGTACTAACAAGTTCTAGTGATGATGACGCTTTAGAATTTTTGTATTCTCATAATGCGACACATTACCTAATAGATTCTACTGAAATTGGGAAATATGGCGCTTATAGTTTAATAGGATCAAATCCTAGCTTGGACAGGCAAAGTTTTATTCCTACAATAGTACTGGATCAAAAACAGTCAAGAGAAACAAAAGACGGGATGATGTATGTATATTCTACAGGCGTATCTCTTGATGAAGATATCTTATTAGAAGGAAATAACACACAGATAATTACAAAAGAAAACTCTGGCATTGTAGCTTTTACAGTTGAAGAATCAAATGGAAATTTAATGCAACCTAAGGCAGTAATAATCAGCCAGGGCAAACAAATAAGCTTGGGATTAAGGTATGTTTATTATAATGGAGAATTGAAAGATTTTGGGAATGGCATTGATGCTGGCTTATTTTTAATGGATGCTTATAATCAAAATAACAATCAATTGTCAATGGTAAAAAGAGGTGCTGGGTTTTACTTAAGCCCTAGAACTGTCCATTCTTTTTTGGCGAGGAAATATTTATTCGGTGAAGAGGGTAATTTTAAATTAGCCCATTCTGAACCATCTGAAGTTGTTAGTTTATTAAGATCTCAAGAAATAAATGTAAGTGATTATATATACTTTCAAAGCAACTTTTTTGGTCCGATAAAAATTTGGGAGATAAATTATCCAAGCAACATAAAGGTTAATGAAGACTATCTTAAAACAAGTTATCCTGATGAAATAAAATTTTAAAATGGCTATAGACTTAAGACTTGCACTTCCGCTTGCACTGAGTTTTATTATAGTTATATTAGTAATACCTATATGGATCAAAAAAGCAAAAAGCATTGGACTAATATGGGAGGATATGAACAAATTTCAAAAAACTTATGTTGCAGGCTCTGGAGGGTTGATTGTTTTACTTGGTTTTGTTATAGGATCATTAAGCTATGTTGCTTACAGAGTGTTTATATTAAATGAGGGCAATCACTTTCTTGTTGAGATCTTTGCGTTACTTGCAGTTATTTTAATCTTAGGAGGTATTGGATTAATAGATGACCTGCTTGGATGGAGACGCGGTGGATTAAAAAGGGTAACCAGAATACTACTTGTGGCAGTTGCATCTATACCTTTAGTTGCAATAAATGCTGGCAGATCAGTTATAGCCTTACCTATTTTTGGAAATGTGGACCTTGGCATATTATACCCTGCTTTAATAATTCCAATTGGAATAGTCGGAGCAGTTACAACATTTAATTTTTTAGCTGGTTTTAATGGTCAAGAGGCAGGGCAAGGCATTATAATTCTTACTGCACTTTCAATAGTTGCTTATTTAACTGGAAGCCCTTGGCTAACGGTAATAGCCTTATGCATGGTGGCTGCATTATGTGCATTTTTATTTTTTAATTACTCTCCAGCAAAAATATTTCCTGGTGATTCCTTAACATATTCCGTCGGAGGATTAATAGCAATAATGGCAATAATTGGGAACTTTGAAAGAATTGCTGTTTTTTTCTTTATTCCATATATTATAGAAACAGCATTAAAGTCAAGGGGAAAGCTAATAAAACAAAGCTTTGGAAAACCTAATAGTGAAGGAAACTTAGATTTGAAGTACAACAAAATTTACAGTTTAAACCATGTAGCAATATTTCTGCTAAATAAAACAAAAATGAAAGCAAATGAAGAAAAAGTTACATTGTCGATATGGTTATTTCAAATATTAGTGATAATACTCGGTTTTATAATTTTTAACAGGAGTTTATTTTAGTTATGAAAAATAAAGTCTTTAACAACATACTTGGCGGAAGCTTTCTTCTATTGATAACAATTAATATTTTCTTCGTTTTAAATTATTTTTTTCATTTTACTATGGCAAGAATGCTACCTATAGAAGAGTATGGTATACTTGTTACTTTATACTCAATAATATACATTCTTGCAGTTTTTACAGAGTCAATTCAGTTAGTTATAAGCAGATATACCACTGAAAAAAATGATGGGGAAATTAAAAATTTGATAAAGAAATCTTCTTCAAAATCTCTCAAAATATCTTTCTATTTATTTTTAGTTTATTTGGTTATAGCATACCCTCTTTCCATAATTCTTAAGATAGGTTATCCATTAGTCGCCCTTACAGGGACTATAATTTTCAGTTCTTTTTTGCTTCCTATAACAAGGGGAGTTTTACAGGGTAAGAAAAGATTTGGGTCGCTTGGGTTTAACATGATTAGCGAAGCTGTTGTTAAATTATCTTCTGCTATATTTTTAGTTATGGTCGGATGGATGATTTATGGGGCCATAGTTGCAACATTGTTAGGAACTTATTTCTCTTTATTGATATCTTTTGTAAGCTTAAAAGATATCTTCAAGGGTGAAGAAATAAAATCAAAAAATCCCGGAATATATGCGTACAGTGCTCCTGTTTTTGTGGCAATAATCGCAGTAATTGTTTTTTATAGTATTGATGTAATAATAGCTAAAATATTTTTTTCTGCAGAAATGGCTGGATATTACGCTGTAGCATCAATGATTGCAAAGGTCATATTTTTTGGCACTCAGCCAATAAGCAAAGCTATGTTTCCTATAGCTAGCGAGTCTAAAAACGGAGAAAAAAAGAAAAAGGTGTTTAAGTATGCACTGTTACTTTTGGGTGGGCTGATCATAATAGGTCTTTTAATAGTTTATTTACTTCCAGGATTATTAATAAACATATTTTCAGGAAAGGATATTCCTCAAATAACAAACATACTTATACTTCCTGCTATTGCGACCAGTATAATTTCTTTGACTAATTTAAACATATTATACAAGTTATCTCAAGGAAGAGTAAAGGGATGTTTTTATCTGCCCATTTTCATAGTAATAGAAGTCGTGTTGATGAGCGTATTTTCTTCAAGCATAGCTTCTTTTTCTTTAGCTTTTGTAATTTCTTCAATAATATTCTTTCTTGGGTCTATTATCTTACATAGATAAATTTTTCATAGATAAAATTTATTTTACTGCAAAAACAGTATAATTAATTGTAAAAACATCGCTATAAAATAATTTATCTGAAGTTTTACCTAAACAATTTAGAGTAAAAATTGCCGGTTTAGCAATAACTCCTGGAAGTTTCTGAGATACTCCCCAGACCATTAGCTGGAGAATTGAAAGTGCTGCTCCTCCACTTGCTTTCACTTCAACATGCTTAAAATCTTTAAACAAATCCTCTAAGGCATATTTTGTGAATCTATAATAATCATAAGGTTCTCCATGAAGTGGGGCAGCCATGTGCGTTGTTAATAAACACCTACCGTCTTTTTTTAAAATCCTATGTATTTCATTAATAACATGTTTAGGGTCTCTAACATGCTCTAATACCTGTATACAAATAATACTGTCAAAATCTTCGTTTTTTATTGGTATTTTTTTAGTTATGTCTGCAACAATGTCTATGCCTTTATAGTCTCTGTTATCCAATCTTATGTATTGACTAGCATTTTTAAAAAACATTTCATAAGGAGACTTTCCTGCCCCTAAATCTAAAACCTTTCCTGTTATTTTTGGAGAGTATTTTTTTATGTCTTTTAATACTTCTGAAAAATGCAGGTAGATGTCATCTGTAAGTTTAGGACTTGTCCAAACTCTGATTGGCCTTTCTATTTTTCCAGTCCACTTTTCCATATGAACTTTAAAAAATTGGCATTTATAAGGACTTATTCAGTCGAAAAACCTATATTTTAATAAAGTGATCATAGCAATAACCCCATCATTCCAGTGTATTTTTTTACCTTCTAAAAAGCTTCTTGACTTGTAGTTAATAGGTATTTCAATTATCCTGTAGCCTTTTTTTATTATTTTAGCAGTTATTTCTGGCTCTATATCAAAACTATTTGACTTTAAGTTTACACTTTTAATAACCTCTTTTTTCATCATTTTATAGCAAGTTTCCATGTCAGTTATCTTACGGCTGTATAATAACCTGGTTACAAAAGACAAAAATAAGTTTCCGTAATAATGTGAGGTTATTTGAAATCCTTCTATCTTGCCTAGCATTCTTGACCCATAGACAACATCTGCCTCTCCATTTTTTATAGGCAGTATTAGTCTTTTAAAATCTTCAGGATTATATTCTAAATCTGCATCCTGTATAACAACATAATCGCCATTAGCATGAGAAAAACCAGTTCTCAGCGCTGCACCTTTCCCTTTATTTGTTTTATGACTGTAAAACTTAATATTTTTGTATTTCTTGGCTAACCTTAAAATTATTTCAAAAGAATTGTCGCTACTGCTATCGTTAACAATTACCAGCTCTTTTATAATGTTTGGTATTTTTACAGACTGAACTTTTTTAACAATTTCTGCTATAGTTTTTTCTTCATTGTATACTGGAATAACTACAGATAATTTTTCTTTTTTCATTTCATCCTTCCCTATGCAATAAATAAACTGTCAAAAGCACTAATAACCCACAGATAATTATTGTTACATACAAAATTGCATGCGCAGCTTGATCAAGAAGCTTATCGTAAAGAGTATGCGTTTGGTAATTATCAAAAATCTTGCTTTTTGGCTGGTAATTTAAAGGGTAGAAAAACCATTCTTTCAATGAATCAGCTACTGGAATCATTCCTGATTTTAAGTAAACTGTCTTTTTATACACTTTAAAGTAAGGTTTTTCATAGACATTATTAATTGTTTTAATGTAACTATTCTGGGTTCCAAATAAACTAACTAAGTCTTCCATAGACTTGTTAAAATCACTAGTTACCTTTCCCCCTCCCCAACCGCAATCATCTGGAACACATTCTACAAAATAGATATCTATAGGAACTTCTTGGCCTGGAATCTGATCCATATTTGCCAACGCTCCCAAGAAAACATTTCCCTCCATGTAGTGTTTATCCCAAAACATAAATGCTATCCTTCCCCTGTAAATTCTAGAATCTACTAAGACAAAGGCATTTTTATCCATGCTAGTTTCTTTAAAATCAATCATTTGACCCAATTCATTTTTACTACCTATAAAACCATTTGAGGCTCCATTAGATATCTTTATGTAAGAAGTTATTAATATCAAGGCAATTATTACATAAATAAAAATCTTTTGATATTTTTTATTTTTCAAAAATAATGATGAACTATAAACTCCATATCCTGCAAATATAACTGCATAACAACTTGTAAAAACAAAATGATTTGGCAATAAGGATGTTCCTGCTAAAAATATAAATGGAATAATAAAAGTTATTATTAAGACAAGAGTGAATTTGTTTTTATGTTTTACTGCAAAAAATAAACCAACAAGTGCAAAGATTAATATAAAAATAGATTCATGAAAATACATAAATAAAAATCCTTCCACAATGCCTGGCCTGTTTCTCCCGTTATTATTCACTAAAAGTGTTGTAAAGCTAAATCCTTCTATTGTTGGGGCAATGGATGCGTAAGTATCAACTGAAATTCTTGTAAATCTAGAGAATTGCAAATCTAGAATTCCTTTATCTTTAAACAGCAGGTAATTAAATGTTAAGACTGGTGTAAAAATTAACAATAACAACATAATTACAAAAATATAATCTTTAATTTTTATTGATTTAAACTTGTAAAAATGATAATATATACTACATAAACCTAAAGGAACTAAAAATAATAATCCTATTGGCTTTGTCATAACTGCAATTCCTGCAGATAACCATATAAGATAAAAGTAAAATTTGTTTTCTTTCCTTGTTGATAAAATAAAAAAGTATACTGATAATAACACAAAGAAAAACATTGTTGTATCCATTCCAGCTTCCATCACCTCCAACTGGTATGGAGATAGTGCTGAAATAAATGCGGCAATCAACCCTACTTCTTTATTAAATACTTCTTTACATATTAGATACACCACAATTATGGCAAGAGTTCCGAAAAATATAGAAGCAAATCTTATTCCAAATACATTAAATCCAAAAATCTTCATAAAAAAATCTGTTAACCAAAACCATACTGCTGATTCATCCATAATTTGCAGTTTTCCAGAACTAATAAATCCTATTGCATGTGTTCCATGCACCATTTCATCTGCACTGAATTTAGTCCTTAAAGCTACTAGAGATCTGAGTATAAAACCAAATAAAGCTATTAAAATTACATAAACAAAATTCTTATCAAAGGTAAATAATTTACCTACTGCTTTATCTAACAGGTTTTTATCATCCATATACACTTTCAGTTGTTTGTATATTTAAAGTATATTATGCATACCCTAACTTAGGAAAAACTATATAGTTTTTGATGTTTAAAATTATATTTTTTCATAGATATCTTTAAAATATACGTTTTTTAATAGTTTTATGATAAAAGTGTCCATAGTAATCCCAGCATATAACGAGGAAAAAAGGATAGGCGAGACCCTAAAAGAGTATTCAAATTACTTTGATTCTCTTAATGATGGAGGATTATTTGAGTATGAAATAATAGTTGTGATAAACGGCACAACTGACAAAACTGAAAAAGTTGTTATAGAGTATGAAAAATTAAACGGAAAAATAAAGCACTTGACTTATGAAGGGGGTGGCAAGGGATTTGCGATAATTGAGGGATTTAAGTATGCCTTAAAGAAAAATAGAGGGTTTATTGGGTTTGTAGATGCAGATATGTCTACTCCCCCATCAGAATTCCATAAACTTCTTGAATCTATAAATGGCTATAATGGGGTAATTGCAAGTAGGGGGTTAAAAAATTCTTTTGTAAAAACCGGCTTTGCAAGAAAATTAACAAATAGGGGTTTTAACCTTATCGTTAGGCTATTTTTATTTTTGCCTTTTTCAGATACACAGTGTGGAGCCAAATTGTTTGATTATGAAGCAACAAGGTTTATAGTATCAAACATGAGCTTTACCCAATGGGCTTTTGATATAGAAATGTTATATATACTTTTGAACAATGGTTTTAAAATTAAAGAAATTCCCACAAGATGGATTGATAAGGAGGGAAGTAAAATAAACCTCGCAAAAGTTCCGATTAAAATGTTCCTGTCAGTTGTAAGACTAAGGTTAGTTCATTCCCCATTCAAGTTTATAGTTAGGTTTTATGACAAGATGCCTGAAAAATTAAAAGTTCATCATACTATCTAAAATGGCAAACAGTCTACATTTAGGATGCGGCAATGACATAAAAAAGGGTTATGTAAACCTGGATATTAAGAAATTACCTGGAGTAGATGTAGTTCATGACTTGGAAAAATATCCGTACCCATTTAAAGATAATACTTTTGATGTTGTTGAAATGCACCATGTTTTAGAGCATTTATCCAACCCCTTAAAAGTTATTGAAGAAATATGGAGAATTTCCAAACCTGGAGCAATAGTAATTATTTCTGTTCCACACTGGAGCCACTTTACAGCTTATTCAGACTTAACACATAAAAATTATTTTAGCTCATCACTTTTTATATACTATGAGAACAATAATTCAAAATATTATTCTAATCAAGTTGGGTTTAAAGTTATGGGGAAAAAGCTTACTGCAACAAGGATAAATTATCTTTGGTTAAACCCCATTTTAAACCCCATTTTAAATATATCTCCACTGTTAACAGAATTAATACTATGCAAATTTCTTCCAGTATCACAAATAGTATTTAAGCTTAAAGTTATTAAGAATAATAACTAGTAAAATGAAGCAAATTGAAATTTCTTTCATCATACCTGCACATAATGAAGGAAAAATTATAGGAAAAACTTTAGACAACTTATACAAATTGCCTTATGAAAAATATGAGGTTCTTGTTGGATTAGATGGGTGTACAGATAAAACAGAAGATATTGTAAAGTCATTTACAAAAAAATCTGGAAAATTTAAATATTTTAAAATGAAAAGTCGATCTGGAAAACCAGAGGTTATTGACTATCTGATTAAGAAATCAAAAGGAGATATAATAGTAATAAATGATGCTGACTGGATATTTAGGTTCAATAACAAATCTAGCTTAGGACTATTCTTTAGTGTTTTTGACAATAAAAGAGTAGGCGGTATTGCTGAGTCTTTCCCAGTTGAATGGGGTGGGAGTAAACTAAAAAAGGCAAATATTTGGTACAAGGCTGTGGCATATGGCAATTACTTCTGGATAAAATATCAAAAACAAAGTTTTACAAAAAGCAAAAAAGGGTTGTTATATATAAATAACCCTGCGATGTTTTTAACAAATATATTCAGAAAAAAGCTTTATAAAAAAAATTTATCCCTGGGAGATGATTTCGAAAGAACAAGAGATATTAAAAAACAGGGATTTGAAATAGTTATTTTCGATGAAGAAGAGATGCCAAGAAATATTGCCTCTTACCAAGATATAAAGCTAAAAGACCTTGTAAAACAAAAGATAAGAACAGGAGTTGCAAGAAACCAAATAGAAAGCAAGGGTGAAAACTTAAAGAAATATCAATTTGGTTCTGGCATTTTCATAATTTTCAACTCGTGGAAAATGGGCTTTTCTTCTGGGTTATATGCTAATTTATGGCTAGTAATTACATTAGTTGGTGGAATTATTGCTAAATTTAAAAAAACTGACACAAGAGAAGGGTGGTTATTGAGGGCCAAGAGGTAGTAAAATGAAAAAGAAAATAATCTTAGGCTATGATTTTCTGAAAGAGCTTGGAGGATTGGAAAGAGTTATGTTTTTTCAGGCTAACTCACTATACAAATTATATGACGTAGAGTTAATTTTTAGTTATATATCTGACAAAACTTCTGGTAAAATAACAAAGGAGTTAAACTTGAACAAAAACATACCTGTCAAACAAATATCTAAAATAAAGTCTGAGTTTTTACAGTATATTTCATCAATTTTATTTCCAAAAAGACTTACTAAAATAAAGTCTGATCTTATCATAAGCCATAGCTTTATGTACTCTATCATGGCTATGAAAAGCAAGAAGATAAATAATACTCCGTATATTGTAACTCTATATCACCCCCCAAATTTTCTGTATAATACAAGTTTAAAATGGGCTAATAATCTACCAAGAAAATTTGCTTATTTGATTGGTTTAGTATTTGGAAATTATTTAAGAAATCTTGATAAAAAAGCTGTTAAAAATGCCGATGCCACTATAGTGATAAGCAAGTATACTGCTAAAAGAGTAAAAGAAATATATGGAATAAACCCTACCATAATTTACCCTGTACTTGCAAAAAACTTTAAGGTTATAGATAAAAAAGAAGCTTTGAAACATCTTGAAAAATTTAATCTTGGAAAACCATATGTTTTGCTCCATGGAAGGATGATAAAAGATAAAATGCCTGATATGGCAATAAAAGCATTCCATATAGCTCAAAAAAAATTGGGCATTGACTTAGTTATTTCTGGAACTATCGAAGAGGAAGAAAATATAAAGAGGCTTATAAAAAATTTGGGCATTGAAAAAAGAGTGCATATACTTAGTAGAGTTTCCAATGAAGAGCTCGTTTCTTTATACAATATGGCAAAATGCTTCTTAATGTCCGCTCCAAAAGAAGATTTTGGATTAACTCCTATAGAAGCAATGGCTTGCGGATGCCCTGTTATAGCTTGGAAAGATGATGCAGGACCTGAAGAAACAATAATTGATGGAAAAACAGGATATTTGGCAAAACCTTATTCAATTGATGATTTTGCTAATAAGATAATATTATGCTTGAAATCTAAGCAAAATAAAAAAGAAATTTCGAAATCAGTTAATAAATTTTCTGAAGAAAATATAAAAAGTAAATTTTTAAAAACAATAAATAAATTAAATTTTTAACTATTTCTAATTATTTTATAGATAAAAACATCTTGTTTTATTCCAATAAGGCTAAAAGTCAGATCACCATAAGATTTGTCTGGTTTTACATCCTGAACTTGGTTTATGAAATCTATTTTTGTGTCCATGAAGGGTATTTCCCACGAAGTTATCACTGTCTGCCCATTCACGCTTCCATAATTTATTTTTTTCATCCACTCTGGATGATTTGGCTCTGAAAATGAAACTAACAAATATTTTACATTAGTATCATTCCTAATTGCGTCTAAAAATGGGTCAAATGGAATATTATATCTTTCCCAATATCCCCATTTATTTGGATTTATGACATGCCTTTCTGAGTAATATTCTGTTTGTGGTTCTGGTACACTTAATATTACTTCGTTATCATTAGTGATATCTTTTAAATAAATACTTGCTTGTTTTATCCCTTCAAAAGAGGGTATTTTACTTTTTATAATTGCATTAGCAGACGAAATTTCATAATAACATCCAAAACCTACCAAGACTATAATTATGACAGCTACAATTTGTTTGGCATATTTAGATGAGTATTTGCTTACATAATCAGAAATAGTTACTGTAGCCTTTGAAATACAAATCAAAGCTCCGAATAGAAGAGGGAAATACCATCTTGGCTCTCCAAAACTATCCTGCTCTCTTAATACTAAAATAAAAAAGAGCAGTGTAATAATAATACTTGTTATAACGAAAATATCTGAATTTAGCTCATTACCTGATGACTTTCTTATATGTCCTAATGAAAGAAGTGTCTTAATAAAAATTATTATTAATCCTAACCAAAATAAGTAAAGTAATATACTTGCCCATCCTAAACCCATATTGCTAAAAAAAGAGCTAAAAACTCCTAGCGGAAGGAAATTAATTGCCCTGTCAAAATGCGTATATCCTCCAGCTACACTTGTAATTCCTGCACTAAAAATAACTTTTTCTACTATAAAAATCAGTACTACAGAAACAATTGCAGCTATCCAGTTATATTTGTCTTTTATCAAATCTTTCCAGTTTTTTGAAATTATCATTTGTAAAAACAAAAATGCTCCGAACAAAAAATATCCTCTTCTTATTGAATATGTAACAATTGATAGTAGTGCTGCCAAAGGCACTGCCCAATTATGATTTATTAGTCCAAAAATCTTTTCTTTTTTTTCATATCCTTTCCAAAAAACATATATCGACAGCATTCCGAATAATAATCCAGGCATTTCTACCTGGAATCTCATAGCTGTAAACAAGACAGTCCATTGAATTCCAAACAATACAGAAGAAATTAAAGCAATTCTTTTATCCTTATACATTAAACCTGCAACCAGATAAATCAGCACAATTACTAAAATATAAGGGACAAATTCAACAAAAAACTTAGTAATTGGCTCTGAAAACCCCAGCATGAAAAAAAGTGCAACTGTATATGAAAATAATGAGTTATGGTCTTTAGTTACTATCCAATCAACATTATACCCTGCAAGATTTTTAGCATAGGCAAGGTAATCAGATTCATCCCACCATAATGGCTGATTTTTTGTAAGAGAGAAATAATAAGCTCCTATCAAAATAATTAATATTATAATTCCTAAGAAGAATAAGTTATGCCTGTCTTTTAGCCATAATTTGACTCTATCTTTGAAAGCTATCTTTGTTTTTTCTTCCATAAATAATACAACAAAAACAGCTTTTTATTTATTTGCTTATTTTGTACTTTCAATTCTAAGCCATATATCTTTATGGCTTTTTTTTCTTATATTAATATCTAAATATATCAATACCCATAAGTAAATCCTGGCAAAAAAAAGTACAAAAAGATAGCAAAGATCTTTTATTGAATTAACATATTTAAACAGTTTAAAAAAACTTGAAGACTCCTGGCCAAACGACCTCATGTTTGCTCCAAGTAGTTTTTTTATCTGATTATATCCTCCAACACTCCTTTTCTTTTGTTTTATCCAGTCCTTAAAATTATCTGGATATTTTACATATACTTCTGATTCTGGAGAGTATTCTATAATATATTTTTTTTCATAAACTTTATGTGAAGTATATCCGTCTTCTGAGAGTATTTCTGGAGCTAATTTAGGAAAGAGCTCTTTTTTAATTGCAAATAAATATCCTGAACAAAATATTCTTCTTCCATTCCTGATCGAATTTTTTCTTAAATCATGCGCTACAGAGCTTAGGACATACCCCCAATATCCTAACATTTCATTTTTAGGACTAGCAGAGACTGGGCGACCAGACACAGCGCCCACTTTTTGATTTTTGAATTTGCTTATAAGATATTTAAGGGAATTATCTGAAACATAAACATCTCCATCAGTCAATACTAAAATATTACCTTTCGCTTTTTTAGCAGCCAGATTAAGAGC
>Ga0210006_1001583_pt1 | contig 15616 bp, 17 predicted proteins | sample CryGey02umfilter_2_FD_185452 | JGI IMG/M metagenome (GOLD analysis project Ga0210006, IMG submission 185452) | Groundwater microbial communities from aquifer in Utah, USA - Crystal Geyser 4/10/14 0.2 um filter (SPAdes) (version 3) | ecosystem: Environmental > Aquatic > Deep subsurface >... | reverse complement strand
TCTATCAATTTCCTCGTTGATTTTGGCATCTTTTTCAATGTAGGTATCGGTTTGGGGAATATAGGCCTCTGGCTGATAATAATCATAATAAGAAACAAAATAATGGACGGCATTTTCCGGAAAAAACTCTTTGAATTCTTGAAATAATTGAGCGGCTAAAAGCTTATTAAAAGTTATAACCAGAGTGGGCTTTTGAATTTCTTGAATAACGTTACAAAGATCGAAAGTTTTGCCACAGCCAGTTACCCCTAATAAAATCTGATTTTTTACTCCAGCCTTTAAATTCTTCACTAATTTCTCAATGGCCTGAGGTTGATCACTAGTGGGTTTAAATGGAGCTTTTAATTGAAACATGACAATTTTGTTTTATCTTAAATTTTCTCTTTTTTCAAGTTTAGGTTAAAATTAATTTGGTGAAAGAATTTATTAAAAAATTTATCCCTTCTTTTTTGATAAATTTTTACCATTTTTTGTTGGCTTTTTTGGGAGCTTTGATTTATCAATTTCCGGCAAGAAGACTAAAAGTCATTGGAGTAACTGGAACAAACGGAAAATCAACGGTTGCTGAGATGATTACTAAAATTTTTGAGGACTCCAACCCTCCTACCACCCTCCCGCTCGCCTCTGGCGAGCGGGCCCCTACCGGTTATAAAGTTGCTTCCTTGTCCTCAATTAAATTTAAAATCGGAGAGAAAGAGTGGCCAAACACTTTAAGAATGACGATGCCGGGCCGATTAAAATTACAAAGATTTTTAAGACAGGCGGTAGATTCTGGTTGCCAATACGTAGTTTTAGAAGTTACATCTGAAGGAATAAAGCAATATCGTCATAAATTTATTGATTTTGATGTAGCGGTTTTTACCAATTTAACTCCAGAACATATTGAAGCCCATGGGAGTTTTGAAAAATACAGGGAAACAAAAGGAAAACTTTTTCAGGCAACAAAAAATATTCACATTATTAATATTGATGACGAGAATGCGGAATACTTTTTACAATTCCCGGCCGAAAGAAAATATACCTATGGACTAAATCAAGGAGATGTTAATAACCGAAATCTCCAATTAAATCTTCGGTTAATTGGCGACTTCAATATTTACAATGCTTTAGCCGCAATTTCTGTCGGAATTTCTCAGGGGATTGATTTAGAAACTTGTAAATCAGCCGTAGAAAAAATTAAAGGAATTCCAGGTAGAATGGAAGAAGTAATTTCTCAACCATTTAAAGTATTTGTGGATTACGCCTTTACTCCCAACGCTCTAGAAAAAGTTTATCAAACGTTACAAAGAACAAAAAACAAAGAGCAAAGAACAAAAATGATTTGTGTTTTAGGGGCTTGCGGCGGGGGAAGAGATAAGTGGAAGAGGCCGGTTTTGGGCGAGTTAGCTGGAAAATATTGTGATGAAGTCATTGTAACTAATGAAGACCCTTACGATGAAAATCCAATGGAAATTATTGAACAGGTAGCTAAAGGCGCTGAAAATATCAGCATAAATCAGCCGAATCAGCATAAATCAGCGGTTTTAAAGACTTTAGACAGAAGAGAGGCAATTAGAGAGGCCCTAAGGTTAACCAAACCAAACGATATAGTAGTAATTACTGGAAAAGGTTGTGAGCCATCAATTTGTGTAGCTGGAGGCAAAAGAATTCCCTGGGACGACAGAAAAGTCGTTCGAGAAGAGTTTCAGAAACTCCAAAAATAAAACCTTATTCGTATATTCGCCCCGGTAGCAGAGCGTAGCTCGCTACGGGGCAGCCCCGAAGTGAACTTCGTTCTACTTCTGGGGCGTAAAAATTGGTGATTCGTAGGGTATATGAAAAAGTATGAAATTTTAGAACACAAAGCCGATTTGAGAATTAGAGCTTTCGGTGAGACGAAAGAAGAGCTTTTTTTGAATATGATGAAAGGAATGATGGAAAGTATGAGGTCAGAGGGAATAAAAAAAGGGGAAAATAGGAAAATTAAAATAACCTCCCCTGATTTGGGCGCTCTTTTAGTCGATTTTTTAAGTGAAGTTTTATATTTGAGTCAGGTAAATAAGGAAATTTACAAAGATGTTAGATTTAAAAAATTTACCGATACCGAATTAAAAGGAGAGTTGACTGGACAAAAAGTGGAAAGATTTGGCGAAGATATAAAAGCTGTCACCTATCATGGACTGGAGATTTGTCAAAGAAAAGACGGAACTTGGGAAGCAATAGTCTTATTTGATATTTGAAATTTTTAAAAATTCAGATAAAATGGAAATACAATGATTTCAAAAAAGGATTTTAAAAAAATATCTGATTGGCTTTGGGAAATTCCAAAAAATTTATGAAATATATAAACCTTAAAATTCCCGAGCATTCTTATTTTTTTGGATTTGTTCAAACCGATGGTTCTTTAAGTAAATTTAAACATTTTCCCAATAAGGGAAAATTACAAATTGAAGTAGGGAAAAAAGATCTCCACATATTAAAATATTTCAAAAGATTATTTCCTTCCGTTTATTCTTCAATCAGTTTAAGAATGAGAGATACTAATTTTAAAAAAGATAATATAAGTTATGTCTTGGGCATATTCAATATGAAATTCAGAGAAGAAATTAATAAATTAGGCATTCCTTATGGGAAGAAATCGGAAATTATTTCTCCGCCGAATAATAATTTTAATGAAAGAGATTATATAAGAGGCCTGGTAGATGGCGATGGCAGCTTGGGGCTGACAAGTAAAGAGAACCCCTTTATTAGTATTACAGTTAAAAGCGACCAATTGAAAAACTACCTTTTTGATGTTGTTGAGAAAATTACAGGAGAAAGGAAAAGGATAATTAGAAACAAACGAGATAATATTTATAATATCATGATTAATAGAGAAAAAGCCCAAAAATTTATTAAATACTTGTATTATCCCGGTTGCCTGACATTAAAAAGAAAATTAAAGAAAGCAAAAGAAGCATTAGACTGGAGGAGACCAAAAAATTTAAAAAGGATTTTTAAAAAATTTTGGGGCCCATGGGAAGACAAATATATTTTAAGCCACCCTATAGAAGAAAATCGTGCCCATCTTCAAAGAACTGAAAGAAGTATTAAAATGAGACTTTGGCGCCTTAAGAATCATAAGGCACCTTATTTAAACATCTTTAAAGTAAATTTAATATGATAAGAGAAAATTTCAAAAAAATAAATGAGTATTTGTGGGAAATTCCTCAATCTTTCAGGAGTGATATGAGAGTACCAGCTAGGATTTATATTTCAGAAGGAATGCTTCAGGAAGTAGAAGACGAAGCATTAATTCAATTGGTAAACACAACCACAATGCCGGGGATTGTAAAATATGCTATTGCCATGCCTGACATCCACTCCGGCTACGGTCCACCGATTGGTGGAGTAGGGGCAATGAAATTGTCAGAGGGAGTCATTTCGCCTGGCTTCGTTGGCTACGATGAAAATTGCGGAGTCAGATTGTTACTTTCGGAATATCCTGAAAAAGAAATTAAGCCCCATTTAGATAAATTAGCTACTGAAATTCAAAAAGAAGTTCCTTCGGGTTTAGGGCGGGGAAGGTCAATAAAACTTAGTATCGAACAAATCAATAAAATTTTAGAAGGAGGAGTGCCTCAATTAGTAGGGCAGGGATATGGAGAAAAAGAAGATATTGAAAATTGTGAGGAAAGAGGAAGAATGGAAGAAGCCGACGCCCTTTGCGTTTCGGAACGAGCTAAAAATCGCGGAAGAGACCAAGTTGGTACTCTCGGAAGCGGAAACCATTTTTGTCAACTGGATAAAGTTGAGGAAATTTTTGACGAAGAAACGGCGCGAATTCTTGGCTTATTTAAAAATCAAGTTATCGCATTTATTCACACTGGCTCGCGAGGCCTTGGTCATCAAAACTGTACTGATTATTTAAAAATAGTAATGAATGCTATGCCAAAATATGGAATAAAATTACCAGATAGAGAATTGGCTTGTGTTCCGTTTAATTCGCCAGAAGGACAAAGGTTTTTTAAAGCGATGTCGGCTGCTTGTAATTTCGCTTGGGCAAACAGACATATGATTATGTATTATGTAAGGAAAGCCTGGAAATCGGTTCTAGGGCAAAAAACAGAATTAAAATTACTTTACGATGTTGCCCACAATATTGCCAAAATTGAAGAACACGAAGTAAATGGTGAAAGAATGAAATTGATAGTTCATAGGAAAGGAGCGACGAGAGCTTTTCCAGTTGGTCATCCAGAAATTCCTGAAAAATATAAAGAAGTAGGACAACCAGTGTTAATTCCTGGCTCAATGGGTACTGCCTCCTATGTTTTAGTTGGGACCGAAAAATCAGAAGAGGCTTGGTATACCGTGTGTCACGGCGCAGGCAGGACGATGTCGAGGCATGCCGCCACGAGAGCGGTTTCTGGAGAGGAGGTTGTTAGAGAATTAGAAAGAAAAGGAATCATTGTTAAATGCTGGTCATCGAGGGGTATTGCCGAAGAAGCACCGATGGCGTATAAAAACATTGAAGATGTAGTTGAAGTTGTTCATCGGGCAGGTTTATCAAAAAAAGTAGCAAAATTAGTGCCGTTGGTCGTAATAAAAGGAGAATAATAAAAATGCAAAATTCAAATACCGAGCTTCCATTTATGGAAGCGAAGATGAAGAAGAGGGCAAAGTCCTCTTCGCCTGTCAAAATGCAAAATGAAATTCTAAAATTCAAAATTTTTAGACATGAAAAAGAAACCACCGAAAAGTTTGAGGAAATTTATTCGCAAAGAGAAGGCCCGGATTCGCCGAGAAGTTTTGGATTTGAAAGAGCAGGAAAAATTAATTCAAGAATTATATAAAAAGTTTTTTAAAAATTATGAAGATAAAAGAAATATTCAAACTGGCGATAAATAAGGGGATTGAGGCGGATTTGAGGGGGAAAGAAAATGTTGAAAAGTTATTGAAAAGAAAAAAGGAAAGATATGAAAAATTGAAAGAGGAAGAAAAGGAAGATTTTGATTTGGAGGCATTGGAAAATCCATATTTGGATAGCCGAATTCACAACATTTCAAAAGATATTGAGGTTAAAAAAATTTTAGTTGGAGCTGATATTGATTCAGCCGAATTGGTGATCGCCAAAGAATTGGGAGTTGATTTAGTCATTGCCCATCATCCAGTTGGCAAAGGCTTGGCTTTTCTTTCCGATGTGATGGAGCTCCAATGCGATGTTTTAAATATGTATGGGGTTCCAATAAATGTTGCCGAAGGTTTAATGAAAGAGAGAATCTCTGAAGTGGCAAGAGGAGTAAATGTTTTAAATCAACAAAAAACAGTTCAGGCAGCAAAAATTTTAGGAATAAATTTAATAAATATTCATACTCCAACTGACAATTTAGCAGCAAAATTTTTAAAAGATTTAGTTGAAAATAAAAAGCCAGAAAGGATAGAAGATTTGATAAAAATTTTAAAGGAAATTCCAGAATACAAAGAGGCAACAAAATTGGGATTTGGTCCAAAAATTTCAACTGGAAGCCCAGAGAGGAGATGCGGGAAAATTGCCATAACAGAAATTACCGGTGGAACTGAGGGTTCGCCAAAATTGTATGAGAAAATGGCAATTGCTGGGATTGGAACAATTTTATCTATGCATCAATCTGAAGAATACAGAAAAGAGGCAGAGGCAGCCAATATCAATGTGATAATTTGCGGCCATTACTCAAGCGATAGTTTGGGAATGAATCTGTTTTTTGATCAATTAGAAAAAAGAGCAATTAAAATAATTCCCTGTTCAGGATTAATTAGAGTTTCGAGAATAAAAAAATAATTCTTAGCATAAAAACGAAAATTAAAACTGGCTCAAAAACCAGTTTTTTGATAAAATTTAAATATGAGAACAGGAATTGCCACAGTTCCATTGGATTATGGGAAATGTCCTTATTGGTTATTTGAGAGGATGAAAGGGCTATCCAGGGGAATAATTTTAGCTATCGCAGAAGAATTCGGGATAGGGGAAATTTTAAGAAGATTATCCGATCCGATTTGGTTTCAAAGTTTGGGGTGCGTAATTGGCTTCGATTATAATTCGTCAGGCTTAACTACTACCACTTTAGGAGCGTTAAAAGAAGGTTTACATGGTTTAGAAAATGAATTGGGAATTTTTATCTGTGGTGGAAAGGGAAAAACTTCAAGAAAAACTCCAGAACAAATTCAAAAATGGGGAGAATTTTTAGGTTGGTCAATGGAAAAAATTGACAAACTTGTTTACGCAAGCAAAATCTCAGCTAAAGTAGATAGTTCCTGTGTCCAAGATTTGCAAAATCCTTTCCAAATTTATCACCACAATTTAATTTTCAGCAAATCTGGTCGATGGGTAGTTATTCAGCAAGGCCTTAATACAAATATCCAAAAAGCTAGAAGGTATCATTGGTTATCTTCACAAGTTTATGATTTTGTTGAAGAACCTCATTCAGGAATTATTTCTGATGTAAAAGTAAAACCCTTAAATTTAGTAGCGAGAGAGAGTAGAGAGAATAAAAAAATTTCTACAGAATTAGTGAAAGAAGAACCAAAAACATTTCTGAGGGGTATTCAGTTGATTTCAGAGAAGTCTAATTCTTTGGTAAAACAAAAAAGGTTACCAGGTTTTTGTAAAATGGAATTAAAGGATGTTGAATTTCATTGGCATCCGGTTTTGAAAGAAAAATTCGATTTGAAAAGATTAAAAAAGACAATCTTTTTTGCCAATTTTTTTGAGCCAAAAAATTTTGAAGAATTGTTAGCAACAAAAGGAATTGGGCCAAAAACAATCCGAGCCTTATCTCTCGTTAGCGAATTGATTTACGGCGCTAAGCCAAGCTACGAAGACCCAGCCAGATATTCCTTCACAGTAGGAGGTAAAGATTCAACCCCATATCCCGTTGATCGAAAAACTTATTCAGAAACGATTGAAATTTTAGAAAGAGGCGTCAAAAAAGCCAAAATTTCAAATCGAGAGAAAACTGAAGCTCAAGGAAGGCTAGCTTCCTTTCACCCTTCGCTTTTTCGTAAAAGCTCGGAGCCCAAAAGAGATTGATTAAGAGTCTAAAATAATAAGAACAAAATTTTTCAAAAACGAAAAATAAATGAACTGGAAAATTTTTATTATCGAGGCTTTTTTATTTTGTTTAACTTTGGGTTTAGGAATTGCCACTGCTTTTAGAATGAATAACCCCCCACCAAATTTTGGTGGGGGGCAGAAAGTTAATATTCCTCAAATTTCCTTTTTTCAATTTATTTTGAATTTCCTATTAGCAACTTTATTTATTTTCTTGATTTCGCGGTTTGTAAAATTTGAAAAGGGAAAAGGAACAATTTTTAAAATTCTTTTTATTTTTGCTGTTTCCTTAGGTGGGTTACTTTTCCTTGAAACTTGGTTGCCAGAACCCCTGCCTTTAATTTTTATTTTTGTTTCAATTTTCTGGTGGTTAAAAAAACCTTCAGTTTTAATCCAAGACCTTCTTATTATTTTAGGAATAGCCGGAACAGGCAGTATTCTAGGTTTGAGTTTGAACCCTTTGATGGTCATTGCTCTTTTAATAATTTTTTCCATTTATGATTTTATTGCCGTTTATAAAACAAAGCACATGATAAAGATGGCAAAAGAGATGATTGAAAGTCGAGCCATTTTAGCTTTAGTCATCCCACCAAATATTTTTGGTTTTCGAGACAGTCTGGAAAAGATCGGGTACCCGCCAGAGCGGGTGGGTGGAAAGTTCTTAATTTTAGGTGGAGGAGATGTTGTTTTTCCTTTACTTTTTTCAGTCTCCTTAATTCCGTCCGGAATTTTTAATTCTTTAATTGTCGCCATTTTTTCTTTAATCGGTCTTTTCGCCGGCTTTTGGTTTTTTATTAGTCAAAAAACTCGTCAGCCAATTCCCGCTCTTCCCCCAATTGCCCTATTTTCAATAATCGGTTTTTTTATTACCTTGATTATTTGATATACTGAAATAAAACTATGCTAGATAGAAAACAAAAATACTTGCAGATTGCTTTTAACCGCACTTTGGAGGAAATAGCAGTGATGATTAATTCTCTTCCCTTATCGGATCGAATTATACTTGAGGCTGGCTATCCTTTAATCAAAACTTATGGTACTCGTGCCATTAGCACAATAAAAACTCTTTGGGAGCAAAGAGTTTTAGGTTATGGGCTGGGGGCAGTCGAGACTCCCGAAATAAAATCCTTTCAGTTGTATAAAGCCGGACATGGATCTCCTTTATTAGATCTATTGTTGAAATCAATAGAAAAAAGAAAAATCGAAAAACCAAAAAGAGAATTTTTAGACTACAACCCGCCTAAAGCTGGCTCCCGTTCGCCTATCGGCGAATGGACCCCTAAAAAAGAAATTGCTTTTACTCCTTATATTATTGCTGACCTAAAATGTATGGACAGAGCCTTTACTGAGGTAGAAGCAGCTGCCTCTGCCGGAGCTTCGGCTGCAACTTGTCTGGGGCTTGCTCCGGTAGAAACTATAGATGCTTTTATCAAAAGATGTGAAGAAATTGGGATTGACTCAATGTTAGATATGATGAATATTGAATATCCCTTTGAGGTTTTAAGTAAACTTATAAAACCGCCAACAATAATAATGCTCCATCGTGGCGTTGATGAGGGAGAAGAAAACAGGGAAAAAGAAATTCCTTACCAGGAAATAGAAAGAATAAAAAATGTATATGACGATGTTTTGATTGCCGTAGCAGGAGGAGAAACAATTAGAGAGGTTATAACCGGAGCTTTTAACGACGCTGATATTATAGTGGTTTGGAGATTGTTTAATGAAAATCCGGAAAAAATTGTCGCAATTACTAATGAGTTTTTAAAAGAGATAAAATGATTTTGAACAGAAGACAAAAATACCTTCAAATTGCTTTAAATAGTGACCTTTCTGAGGCAAGAGAAATTATTACTCAGTTGCCATTTTCCGAGAGAATTTTAATTGAGGCAGGGACTCCTTTAATAAAAATATACGGGAAAAGAGCCATTTCAGAAATTAAATCTGTAGCAACACCCGGAACTTATATTGTTTCGGATACAAAATGCGCTGATTTGGCTTTGCGCGATGTAAGAATGGCAGCTGAAGTCGGAGCCCAAGCTGTTACTTGTCTTGGGGTAGCTCCAGTCGAAACAATTGATAGATTTATTGAAGAATGTCAAAAAAACGGAGTTGATTCAATGATTGATATGATGAATGTAGATGACCCGGTTAGTGTTTTAAAAGAATTAAAAAAACCTCCTGATATTGTTGTTTTACATCGGGGCGTAGATGAGACGGAATTTTCAAAAGAAAAGCAGATTCCTTTTTATCAAATAAATCAAATCAAAGACAATTTTGATGTTTTTGTATCGGTAGCTGGCGGAGACACTATCGATGAAGTTCAGCGGGCAATACTCAATGGCGCTGATATTATAGTAGTTTGGAAAGCTTTTTATCAAAGCACCGCCGAAACAGTTAGATTAGCTGAGGAATTTTTAAGAGAAATTAGATAAGTTTTAATAGAAGCATGGATAAACTCGAAAAACCAATGAGATCTGCGCTAAAAAACTATTTGATGATAATGAATATAATTATAGGAATAGTTATTTTAACTATTAATTTTGGAGTTCTACCAAAGATAATCGAGGTAGTAAAGGAAATGTCTCCCGATCAAGCAGGAGTGATGAAAAATCGATTTTTTAATGCAACTATTGGTGCTCTAATCTTTATTTTTCTAATCGATATCTATTTTTGGAATTTGGATAATAAATTAGAAAAGGAGAAAAGAGAGGCCCGAGTATTTTTAAAGATAAACCCCGCAGATTCTGGGAGGCAAGAAAAATTAAAGAACATCGAAAGAAAAAGAAAACTTTATATCAGTATAATTGAGCCTATTTTTACAATAATTTTAGGTTTAATAATCGGATTTTTAGCTCACACTATTCTCACACCCATTTATTCCCTCATCGGTCGTTAATATTAACTTTCTATTCTTTCTTTTTTCTTTCGCTTACTAAAGATTTCAATCCCTCCAAGACTTCTACCGGTAAAGCAAATATCACTGTTTTTGAGGGGTCTGGCTGGAGTTTTTCTATTGTTCCCAGCGTCCTTAAAGACAATCCTCCAGGAATAGCACCTAAAATTTCGGCAGCTTTTTGTAAATTTTCGGCTGCCTTTACTTCTCCCTCAGCCTTAATAATTATTGCTCTTTTTTCTCTTTCGGTTTCTGCTTGGGCGGCCATTGCTCTTTTCATAGCAGCAGGGAGTTCTATATCCTGCATTTTAATTGCTGTAACATCAATCCCCCAAGGAGCAGTTTCTATATCAACAACCTTCTTAATATCAGAAGCTATTTTTTCTCTTTCAGTTAGTAAAGTATCGAGTTCCACTCCGCCAATAATATCTCTTAAAGCAGCCAAAGCATACTGAGAAACAGCATAAGAATAATTCTCCACTTTTAAGATGGCATCTTCCGCCCTCTCAACCTTAAAATAGACAACTGCATTTATCCCCACCGGAACATTATCTTTTGTTATTGCTTCTTGACGAGGAATATCAACGGTAGTAATTCTTATATCAACCATAATCATTCTTTGAATCCCAATTAGAATCCACCTTAACCCCGGCGCATAAGTTCCAGTATATTTTCCTAAAGTAAGAGTCACCCCTCTTTCATATTGATTAATCACTCGGAGGCCGCCTAACCCAAAAACAACAAAAATGAAAATTAATATCCAATACCACATAATAAATATTCAAAATTCAATTATTATCATTGCGACCTTTTATTTTATTATACAATGAAATAGAAGAATAAGTAAAACACCTTAATGGCCAAGAAAGAGAAATTAGAAAAATTAAATCGGGAAATTAGGAACTGTAAAAAATGTCGTTTGTGGAAACTAAGAAAAAATACTGTTCCCGGAGAGGGACCGGTTAATGCTAGAATAATGATAATTGGAGAATGCCCTGGCCGGGAAGAAGATTTATTTGGCCAGCCATTTATAGGAATGGCCGGGAAGTTTTTAGATCAATTACTTAAAAAAGCTAAAATTAAAAGAGGGGAAGTATTTATTACCTCTTGTCTAAAATGTCGACCATTTATCACTTATATTAAAGAATCGAAAGGAGCAAAGAAAAAATGAAGTATTGGGCAATTAATAAAAAAGAGTTAGAAGGGTTATATTTGAAAGAAGGCAAAAGTATAGATAAAATTGGAGAAATTCTAGGAGTTTCCGATTTTAAAGTAAATTATTGGCGAAAGAAATATAAAATAAAGAGATTAAATTATTTTGAACGACATCCTCTTCCTAAACTAACTAAAATTCAAAAGGAATACCTCTTAGGTGCTCTTTTAGGAGACGATGCATTATTTAGAAAAAAAGAAGAAACATATCCTTCCCTTAAAGTAGTTCATAGCGCGAAACAAAAAGATTATGTATTTTGGAAATATAATATTTGGGAAGATATTGTATTAAGTGGAGTGAAAAAGATAAATGTATGGGTAAAAAATAAAAAATACTCTACCTTCCGCTTTTATACTCGAGAGCACCCAGCTTTTTTACATTTTTATAATTTGTTTTATAAAAATGGCCCAAAAAGATTAAGCAGAGAAATTTTAAATAATCTTACGCCATTTTCAATTGCTATTTGGTATATGGACGACGGAACATATATCAAATCAAGGGGAAGATCGTGGATAGCTACTAATAGTTTTAGTTATCAAGAACATTTAATAATCCAAGAGTATTTTAAAGAAAAATGGAATCTTCCAACTACAGTTGGAACTTCCGATAGCGGAACTCATTATTTGAAGTTTAATACAGGAAATACAATTAAATTTCTTAAAATAATTGAAAAATATATTATTCCTTGTTTTAATTATAAAATTGAGCCGGGTAGAAAACTTTTATATAGAAGACTATCTTTCAGAGAGTTAGATTATATAAAAAATAATTATGATATTAAGCCAGTTAGGCTTATTGCTAGGAAGTTAAAAAGGGATAAGAGCAATATTTACGATGTTCTTCGTCGTTTAAATATTTCAAATAAAGGAAGGAAGAAAATATGACAAAGATTTACAGAAACCGTAAACCAACCAAAAAGGAAATAAAAACCTGTTTGCCTTGGCTCAAAAAACAAATTGAAATCATTAATCCTCAAAGATTTATTTTACTTGGTGAAGTTGCCTTTTTCATATTTTTTCCAAAGGACGCTAAGCGTCCAAAAAGGAAATTGAAAAATTTTAGAGGAAAATGGCTCGAAAAAAACGGAAAATTTTATTTTCCTACTTATCACCCGGCTGCCGGAATGAGATTCCCAAAAATTAGAAAAATTTTAGAGGAAGATTTCAAAAAATTAAAAAATCTATAAACTCTTAACCATATAAGTATCTTTTAATTTATAACCGAGCGTTTTGAAATAAGTTCTTGCTCCTATTCCAGAAATCACTGCCATTTTACTTAAACTAAATTCTTTTTTAGTTATTCTCTCAGCCTCTTTAATTAATTTCTTGCCAAGTCCTCGATGTTGGGGAGCTATTTTAATTTCAGAAATTGGGACTAACTCTCCATAAGTATGGACTTCCCGAATTATTGCGGAATTTTCTAACACTGGAAAAATCGACAGAGGTCGGGCCTCTGTCAGGCTAAAAGAGGGGATTCGCAATCTTAATAAGCTATAAAGTTTGGTTCTGTTTTTGTTTTCAAAGCTTAAAAATATTTCTCTTCCGCCAGAGGCATGGTAATCTTCTCTAAAGAGATAAATTTTTTCTTTTGGATTATATTTTTCTCTAATTTCTCGACATCTGATACATTTACATTTCCAGTCCTCCTTTTTCATTTTCTCAATTAAAATCTGGCGTAAATTGGAAATTTTAACGCCCCCTTCAATAATTTTTTGTGAAGGAATATCTCTTGTTATTCTTTGAATCCTGATATAATAAGGGATTTTCTTTTTAATTTCTTTAACAAGATTTATTAACTCTGATTGAGTATAGGGTTTGTATTTACCAACTTTCCATAATTTATAGAGGGGAGCTTCTTTTAATAGGGCGCAGGGATAAATCTTTAAAAGGTCTGGTTGGAAGCCAGGATTAGAGAAAAGCTCTTCAAACATTTCTTTGTCTTTCTTTAGATCAGAACCTGGCAAATTAGGCATCATTTGATACAAAACCTTAAAGCCAGCGTCTTTTAAAAGTTTAGTTGCCAAAATCGTTTCTATTACTCCATGCCCGCGCAAATTTAATCTCAAAACATCGTCATAAATTGATTGAACTCCCAATTCAACCATTGTTACCCCTAATTTTCTTAATTGTTTAATTTCTGAAATGGTAATGAAATCAGGTCTCGTTTCAACTGACAATCCAACTATTCGATGTTTCGCTTTTTCATTTTGTCTTTGAATAATTTTTAAATTTTGACAGGCGAAGAGGACTTTGTCCTCTTCTTCACCTTCGCTTCCATAAATGGAAGCTCGGTTTTTGAGTTTTGAATTTCTATTATTGCCTGCCTCAAAGCATCTTTTAACAAACCAATTCTGGTAATGTTTTGGATAGTAACTCCAGGTTCCCCCAACAATTCTCAACTCAATTTTATCAGTTGAATGTCCTTCATTTTCTAGCATTTCAATTCTTTTTTTAACCTGTAAATAAGGATTGAATTTTAATCTTTTCGCTCTTTCAGCGGCCGGCTCGCCAGATAAATAACTCTTCGGCATTCCCTTTTCAAAAGGACAATAAATGCATTTTCCTGGACAGGGATAGGGTTTGGTCAAAACAGAAACATTGACAATTCCAGAGAGGGATCTAATCGGTCGAGTTATTAATAAATTTTCAATCAGTGAGTTTTTACGAAGTAAAAATGAAGCTGAAGATGAAGCTTTAGCTTCATCGACTCTGACTGATTTTTTTACCCTTTTCTTTTTTAATAATTCATGATAAACTTTTAATAGTTCAATATTATTCGGACACTGAATTTTATATTTTTTTGCTATCTTTCTTTTGAAAGAAGATAAATCAGCCCGATTTTTAATCCGGCTTTTAAGGAGTTCTTTAATTGCCAATTCTAAAATATTCATGGAGAGAAAATACGCTGAATATTTATTAAAAAAGACTTACCAAGATTATAACTTGATTGCCGAAGATTATACAAGGACAAGGAGTTTTATTCCAGAAGATATAAAAATGTTGGCAGGTTACGCCTTGGTTGGAGAAAGAGTTTTAGATTCAGGATGCGCGAATGGTCGACTATCCGAAGTTCTAAGAGATAAAAAAGTAGATTATTTCGGAGTCGATATCTCTGAAAAATTGATTGAGATTGCCAGAAAAAAATATCCCGAGGCTAAATTTCGAGTTGCTGACTGTTTAAATCTACCTTTCCCCGCTAATTTTTTTGATAAAATATATTCAATTTCAGTTTTACATAACATTCCATCAAAAGAGTTTCGGATTCAGTATTTAAAAGAGGCAAAGAGGGTTTTGAAACCCGAAGGATTTTTAATTTTAAGAGTCTGGGATTTTTGGAGAAGAAAGGCTTTCCCCAAACTGTTTTTAAAATATACATTTTTAAAATTAATTGGCTGCCACCCACCCGCCAGCCAATTAGATTTTTTTGATGTTTTCGCTCCTTGGAAAGATTCAAAGGGAAATATAATAATTGAAAGATATTTTCACTGCTTTAGAAAAAACGAGTTGGAAAATTTAGCAAAAGAAGTGGGGTTTAAAATAAAAAAAATTTGGCGAGTAGGAAAAGACCCGAGAACCAATATTTATTTAATTGCCGAAAAATAAAGACTTCATTAGGTCCTTGTAGCTTAAACTTGCCCGCCCGCCCCCACACCAAAATATGCCCCTATAGTTCAATGGATAGAACATAGTCCTCCGGAGACTGGGATAGAAGTTCGAATCTTCTTAGGGGCACAAAAATTTGGTGTGGGGGTGAAAGTCGGAGTAGGGACACATTAAAAGGTGCGGGTTGAAATTCCTCTCGAGGGCACTTGACAGATTTTTTTGAAGAAATAATATAATACTTGAGGGGGTGCGAGATATTTCTCAAAGGACAAACAATTCTTAACGAAGGAGGAACTAATTGAGCTCGCTAGTAAAATGTCCATCTAGGGTTTGAACTTAGACCGATTTCAGAAAGGATTGTTCCCCCTCACTAAACCCCGTTAGAGAAATCTAGCGGGTTTTAGTTTTTTTTCAAATTTAGTATAATAAAGATAATGCAATACAAAATCGCCGTTTCCGGAGCAGCTCGAGTCAGCCACTGCTGTAAAGGAATTGAAGAAATTTCAAAAGAACTCGGTCGAGAAATTGCCCGTCAAAAATGTGTTTTAGTTACCGGAGCAACAACCGGCGTTCCCTATTTTTCGGCTTTAGGTTGTAAAGAAGTAAAAGGATTTTCAGTTGGCTTTTCTCCGGCAACTTCAGAAGCTGCTCATTTAAAAACTTATAAACTGCCTATTGAACCTTTTGATATAATGATTTATACCGGCGCTGATTATGTCGGCCGTAATATCATCATGACAAAGTCAGTCGATGGAGTAATTATTATTTGTGGCAGAATGGGAACCTTGCATGAGTTTGCGACTGCTTTTGAAATCCAAAAGCCTATTGGGGTTTTAGAAAGAACGGGCGGGACAGCAGATAAA
>Ga0210006_1001579_pt1 | contig 15622 bp, 9 predicted proteins | sample CryGey02umfilter_2_FD_185452 | JGI IMG/M metagenome (GOLD analysis project Ga0210006, IMG submission 185452) | Groundwater microbial communities from aquifer in Utah, USA - Crystal Geyser 4/10/14 0.2 um filter (SPAdes) (version 3) | ecosystem: Environmental > Aquatic > Deep subsurface >... | reverse complement strand
TGTTGCGCGAATAACGAGTTCTAAAAATAAAATTTTTTATTAATAAATTTTTAGGCACAAGATAAGCATCAACATTAGATGTGCCCAAATTTAACCTACTATTAGCTGTATCCCAAGTCCAATAGGCATAATCATAATTATTGGCTGTCGAACCATCTTCGAAATGATCAAACCAGGTTATAGCTTTGGTAAGATTAGCCGCTGTAGGTGCAGACGGATTGGCATAATATAAATAAATGGTTTTTGTGGAATAAGCAGGAATATAAGGAATTTTTACCACGGCGATTGAGCTGACATTATCTATTTTCATCTCTTCTCCATTATCGTTGATCTCCCAGCCAAAATCAAGTAAAGTCTGACCATCGCTATCAGTAAAACGAATGTCTGAAAAATCGCTATTCATCTCTGGCTCATATAAAATTTCTGCATCAACCTCAAAATCTTTTAAATTATTGGCATTTTGACTATTATCAATAACCACCTTTTTCCTTTCCCGCCAATCAGCCATTTTATCTTTAAAAAATATTTTCTCTGACCAGTCACTAGAGAGACCACTTTTGTCATAGACCTTTACTTTAAAAGCATACTCTTTTTCTTGAGGACTTTTTATCACAAAATTTGTTTCATTTGAGGCGGCCGTATTTTGAACTTCGTTTTCCCACCAGTAAACTTGATAATGATCAATCCCTGAAAAATCTTGAACTTCTGACCAAGAAAAATTAAGCTCATCTTTCTCCCGATCATAAAAAACAAATAAATTTTCAGGTACTGGCGGCGGATTTTTATCTAAAATAAATTCTGAGGTTGAAGTTGTCCCTCTTTGAGTTTGAGAAAAAGAAAAAGACTCTAGAAAATAATGATCTTCGGATAAGGTAGAAGAAGTATTTAAAAGCCAATAATAAAGAAAGCCGCTTTTTTTATCTAAAGAAGCCAAATGATAGATAGGCTCTTCTGACCAAGAAAGATTATCTTGCCAATATTTATTTAATTTCTCGCTTTTTAAAGAGACCATTACTCCTTTTAAGGCGTTAGTGGTGCTTGTGTAAGCCGCTGCTTGTCCTTCAATTTTATCTGACCAGTTATAGAGATTATAGAGATCTCGGGTCAAAATGCTGTTCTGGAAAACGATATTTTTTTCTTCAAGAGGCGGACTATTCTCTGCTTTGGGTGTGCCAAAAATAGGTTGAGAATTTTTATCATAACCATTAATTTTTTGCCCATTATTCGTTTGCCAATTAGTAGCTAAATTGCCAGAAACTTTTGGATCAATCCTCTCCATTGAGGATTGACTTTCTTTATCGCCGGCAAACCAACCTAAAAAACAATCAATAAAATCAATTAAATTCCCTTTTCCGTCTCTTAGCTCCAAAATTTCACCACTATCCGCCAGACTACCTTGATAAATCTGGTCAGCCTCTATATCAATAATTGTCGTATCGTCTGTCCTCTCTAAAAGCCAAAAACTATAAGCTGGGATGACACCAGATAAACTTGTCTTTAAACTCCCGTCCTGCGATTCGAGAATCCAACCGCTCAAATCAATAGACTCTTCTGTGGTATTCAAAAGTTCTATCCATTCATCGACTGCTTCGGCCTGAGTGCCCATCCAAGCAATTTCGTTAATAACCACGTTTAAATAATTATAAGAATGGTAAATAGGAGCTGGCGAAGGAGGCGGAGGCTGATAAACATAATAAATATTCGTTTGAGAAGAAGGTAGAGGCAGTGAGGGCGAAGAAGACTGAGAAGAAGACTGAGAAGTAGTTTGAGATGGAGATTGGAGATCATCAGAACCCCCAACTCCTCCTGAATCGGCCTTTAATCTTCCTGGCATCACAATTTTATTTGGCCGACCAGGTGTCAGCTCGCTTGTTAGGGCAAAATCTTTTAAATCATTGCCCGTATCTTTGCCATCAAATAAACGCGCGACCGCCTCATTCTGCAAAGGCAAAGGCGCGTTGTTTAAAACCTGACCATCATCAAAATCGCCGTAGGCAACTTTATCAATAATCTTTTCGCCGTATTTCAAAATCAAAATATCACCTTTATTGTTAAGACTAAAATTGAAATCTTCGCCTTTGGTTAAAACTAAAAAACCCTTTGGCAAAATAAAAAGATTATCGAGCTTGGTCAAGCGACCGCTGCCAAACTCCGGACCGGTATTATCCTCAATCGTAAATCCTTTCAGCTCAATTTTTTTGTCTGTTTTATTATAAATCTCAATCCATTCTGGCTCGTCTTCCTTGGGGTAAGAATAAATTTCGTTAATAACCAAATCACCTGAGTTAATTTTTATTGGTATTTCTGTCGGTTTGACCTTATCCTGTTTTGGCTTTTGTTCCTGCTTCTGCTTCTGTTTATCTTTTTGTTCCTGTTCTTTTTTCTTCGCCTTATCCTGTTTTTCTTTTTCCTCTGGTGTCTCTTTTTGTTTTTCCTCCGGCCTTTGCGCTTCTTCCTGTTTCTCGTCATTTTCCTCTTCTTCATCAAATTTAGAAATAAATTCCTCAATTTTTTTTTCTGCCTCAGGCCCGGATAACAATCCTTTCTCTTCTCTTTCAGCTATTTCCTGCCCTTCTTTTAGACCAGCCCCGAGATCATTAAATGTTTCTTTAATCTCTCCCACAGAACCAGAAATAAATTTATTTTTTTCTAAAATTTTTTCTGTTATTTTTTGCGGAATAATCGCCATTTTTTTGCTTAAATCAACTTTCACTCCTAAAAACTGCAAACCAGACTCAACTAAAACAAGTCTTTCTTTAATGTCATTAAATAAGCCAATTATTTTATCTAAATGGAGTTTTTTAATAGAGAATTGTTTGACTATACTAACGCCGAGATCAGTCAAAACCCGCTCGGCCACAGCCAAAAAAGTTTCTTTTTCCAATTTTCCCTCAGAAAACATGTCAGGCAAATTTTTCTTGCCATAAGAAGCAATGGGAATGTCAAGTTTAGCTTCTGTTAAAGTTGGTTGAAGATATTGGGTGTAGGGGGAAAAAATATAAAAATCAGAGCCATTTTTCTTACCAAAAAAATTTGATTGGTCTATAACCCCTAAGTCCTTTTTTAAAAGAGCCTCGAAAAATTTTTTAACTTCTTTAAAAGCAAAATTTTCCCAAAAGTCTCCGTGACCAAAATGATGAATTTTGGAAAATTCTTTTGTTTGCGAAAAACAATCTCCGCTGTCATTAATCGCGCCGATATTATCATAGCCATCGGGCGTGATGTCAATTGTGTAATAAAAAGGGTTCAGGCCCGTCGACCGGGGGTGATAAGTTAAAAAGGAATTGTTCAAGCTTTCATAAATTTTTTCTGCTAAACCGACTGAAGTCCAAAGACCATTTAATGGCCCCTTTTGTTCCCTAAAGGCAAAATCTTCTTTTTCACCTACTTGACATCTAATATGTTCAAGTATGTTTATTTTACTCACCCGCGTTAGTGTAAAATCTTTCGGAATTTTTGCGCCAACAAACTCCTCTCCTTTGTCTAAATCAATAAAAAAACGGGCAGGAATAATTCTGACCTGACCGTAAGAAACTTCAACCACCGATGGCTCGCCCTCTATTTTGCCGATATAAATCCCGACTCCGCCTAGATATTTATTGCCCACAAAGGGAGAAAATTTAAATTCATTTAAGCCATACATCCTGCCGTTTTCGCCTGTTTTATAAAGAAGCGTGCCAAAAGTTAAAGCTTCAATTTTATTTGAAATAAAAAAAGAAAAAAATAAAAAACAGAAAATAAAAAAAGTTTTTTTCATAATTTTTCCACTATGGGTGAATCATTTTTTAAAGGGAAACTCTTAGCTCTTATATAATTCTCTGTAGACCTCCATTGGAATATGGACTTCTCCTTTTCCAGCCATTTCTTTCTTTCCTCTTTTTTGCCGAGCTAAAAGTTTCTTTTTTCGCGAAACATCTCCGCCATATAAAGGAGCGGTAACGTCCTTCCTTCTGGCGCTGATTCTTTCTGAGGCAATAATTTTTCCACCAATAGCGGCCTGAAGTTTAACTTCAAAAAGTTGAGGCGGTAAAATTTCTTTTAATTTTTCCACCATTTTTCTAGCTACAGGATATTCTTTGTCTTGATAAACTAAATTTGAAAATTGTTCTATTTTTTTATCAGCAATTAATATGTCCATTCTACTTACTTCAACCTCTTCGTAATCTTTAAGCTCATAACTATAGGAAGCGAAGCCATGGCTCGCAGATTTAAGTTTGTCGTAAAAGTTTTGGATAAGGAGACTCAGGGGCATTCTAAATTCAATAAAACAGGAAGATCCGAGATAATCCATCTTCTTAAAATTAAATCTCTTTGGATTTTCTCGGGAAAAGTCTTCTAAAAATTTCATCACTTCACCCAAATGCTCTTTGACAACCATAACTTTAATCTCAGCAAATCTCTCCTCGATTTTTTTAAGTTTACCATCCGGGAATTCAAAGGCGGAATGAATGTTAATCACCCTGCCAGTTTCTTCTGTCAGACGAAATTCAGTGGTTGGCGGGGTGATCACTTGATCTATTTGATACTCCCTTTTTAATCTCTCGGAGATGATCTCCAAATGAAGCGGGCCTAAAAAACCTAAACGAAAACCGAGCCCCAAAGACTTCAGTTGTTCTCCTTTCGCCTCAATGCTTGGATCATTGAGCTCTATTTTTTCAAGGGCTTTTTTAAATTTTTCAAAATCATCCGCGCTCCTTGGATAAAAGCCGGCAAAAACCATGGGCTGGGGAGGTTTAAAACCAGGCAAAGGTTCTATCTGCTCCTCGTAGGACTTCAAAACCGTTTCTCCAATCCGCGCTAATTTAATCTCCTTAAAACCAGTGGCTAGATAACCAATTTCTCCCTGACTCAACATTTCTTTGCTTTCAAGCTCCGGCGTGAAAATGCCCAAATCTTTAACTTCTGTTTTGACATTGTTGCTAAAAAATTTTATCTTTTCACCCTTTTTAATTTCGCCATCAACCACTCGTATATAAACAATCACGCCTTTATACTCATCAAAAAAAGAATCAAAAACCAACGCCCGGAAAGGTCCTTCCTTTTTGCCTGCCGGTTCAGGGATTTTTTTGACTATTGCTTCCAAAACCTCTTTCACCCCTTTTCCGGATTTAGCTGAGACACAAAGAACTTCTTCTTCATTAACTCCAACAAAATCAGCTAATTCTTTTTTTCTTAAATTAACGTCAACGTCTGGCAAATCTATTTTATTAACTATAGGGATAATTTTAAGCCCAAGAGATTGCGCTAGATAAAAATTAGCCACCGTCTGCGCCTCTAAACCATTTCTAGCGTCAACTAAAAGCAAGGCTCCTTCAGTCGCAGCCAAAGACCTTGAAACTTCGTAAGAAAAATCAACGTGGCCTGGCGTATCAATAAGATTTAAAATATACCCTTGATAGGTCATCCTCACTGGCTGGAGTTTAATCGTGATTCCTCTCTCTCTTTCTAAAGAGAGTCTGTCCAAATATTGCGGCCTCATTTTTCCGATTGGAATAGTCCCTGTCAGTTCTAAAAATCTGTCAGCTAAGGTTGACTTACCGGCATCGACGTGAGAAATGATAGAAAAATTGCGAATCATTGAAAAAATTTTAAAAAATCTTTTAGTTTCTTGGCCTCTTCTATTTTATAAATCAGACTTAAAAAATAATAAAATGAAATGGCGGCTAAAATTATTATAGCGGTTTTCATTAAATTAGGCATTGAGGCCAGAAAAAATTTTAAAAAAATGATGAGTAAACCGGTCAAAAAAGAAAGAAGGAGAAACTTCAAAATAGGATAGACGTCTCTTTTTTGAAATCCTAATCCATGACCCTTTAGGAGAAAATAAAGCAAGAAAAAATTGACAAAGCTTGAGAGAGTAAAAGCAAGACCTAGACCGCTCACGCCCAAGGTTTTGCCAAAAACGAGACAACCGAGAATGTTAATAATTAAACTTAAGACAGCGGCATAAACCGGCGTTTTTGTGTTATGTTGAGCATAAAAAGCTCTGGCTAAAAGAGGAATTAAACTTTGGGCAAAAAGCGACAAAGAAAAAAAACCAAGCGTTTGAGCGGCCAAAAAACTGTCCTTTTTTGTGAATAGCCCTGTCTGTAGAATAATCTCTATAATTTCTTTTCTAAAAAGAAAAAAAATAACAGTTAGGGGAAGAATGAAATAAAAAATTTGTCTTGTGGTTTTTGAAAGTTTTGAGGCAAAAACTTGTTCATCTTTTGCCGCATAACTTTGACTTAAGACGGGGAAAACAGAAATAGCCAAAGGCACGCCGATCAAACCAACTGGCACGCTTGCTAAATTAAAAGCCAAATTATAAATCGCGATCGCGCCACTCGCGACAAAAGAGGCAATCGCGGTTGTCGTGAGAACGTTTACTTGATTAATGGCTAGGCCTAAAAAACGCGGGGTCATCAACAAAAAAATTTCTTTGACGCCAGCGGATAAGGAAAAAAGAGGCCGCCAGACAAAACCTGTTTTAAATAAAGAGGGCAATTGAACAATCAAATGCAGAAAAGAGCCTAAAACTACTCCCCAAGCGAGGCCAGAAACCCCTAAGTTTGTTTTGACCAAAAATAAAATTCCAAAAATAATGCCCAAATTATACATCAAAGGCGCTAAGCTATAAGCTAAAAATTTATGAAAAGAATTAAGAACGCTTGAGATGACATTAGAAAGAGTGAAAAACAAGATGCTTAGGCTAATGATTCTTGTCAGCTTAATGGTTAAGCTTTGAGCATAATAGCTCAAGCCAGGCACAATCAATCTGACAAGCCAAGGGGCGAAAATAATAATTAAAATTGAAAGAACAAAAATAACCGCAAAAAGAATATTTAAAGTTGAGTTAACAATCCGCCAGGCTTCAGCTTTATCTTTACGCCAATAAGCCAAAAAAACCGGGATGAAAGCCGAGGAAAAAGCGCCTAAAATTAAAGTATTAAAAACTAGATCAGGCAGACGAAAAGCAGCCAGATAAGCATCAAGGGTCTCGCTGGCGCCGAAACTCGAGGCCAGAAGCCTGTCGCGCCACAAACCTAATATCTTGGTCAAAACAGAAAAAACAGCAATAATAATCGCTGCTCCGCCAATTGAATTTTCAAATTTATTTAGATTTATTCTGCCAAACATGGTTAATAAAATTTTTTATCTTTTCTTTAAATATTTCTTTATCAAATTTCAAAGAATAATTTCTAATTTCTTCTGGATTAAAACTCAATGACTTAAATTTTTTTACTGCTTCGCCTAAAGATTCGCTCGTCTGCTCATTGAAAAACAAGCCTGTTTTCCCTTCAATCACTGTTTCCTTCGCCCCGCCAGCCCTAAAAGCAATGACCGGCCTGCCAGAAGCCATGGCTTCAATCGCAGTAATGCCAAAATCCTCTTTTTGCGGAAAGATCAAAGCCTGACAATTGGCTAAATATTTTGCTTTCGATGCCTCGTCAACAAAGCCTAAAAATTCAATGTTTTTTTTGGCTTTTTTTCTGTAAATTTCACCTTCTGAGCCAATAACTTTTAAAGGCAACCCCGACTTATTAAATGTTTCTATGGCTAAATCCACTTTTTTGTAGCCCCTCATTCGTGAGATGAGCAAAAAGTAATTTTCTATCTTATCGGAAACAAAAAAATTATCTGTCTCCACTGGCGGATAGATAACCTGCGCTTCGGCTTTATAAAAATGTTTTATTTCTTCCTTGATAAATTCTGAGTTGCAGAGAAGATAATCAAGCCGACTGGCTGCTTGGTAGTCCCAAACTCTTAAACCAGTCAAAACGGGCGCCACCAACTTCCTTAAAATCTTTTCTAAACCCCTTAAACTATCAAGATATTCATGAGTATCGCTCCATAGAAATCGCGTCGGGCAATGAAGATATGAGACATGTAAAGAACTTTTTCTCGTAATCACACCTTTGGCAAAAGCAGAACAATCGGAAATCACGAGGTCATAATCATCAAAGTTAAATCTTTCGATCGCCACCGGCATTAAAGGAAGATAAAACCGATAAAAAGACTTGGCAAAAGGTAAATTCTGGATTGGCGAAACTTTAATTTTAAAATCTTTGAATTTGTTGCCCAGCTTCTTCTTGTTATAAAATAAAGTAAAAACAGGTGCTTCCGGCCATATCTCATGAAAAGCCTCAAGCACCTTTTCCGCGCCGCCATATTGAGTAAGAAAGTCGTGAACTAAAGCAACTTTCATAATTTTTAAATTCCTGAATTAAAATTCTAACAGAATAGCGAATCTTGTCAAACAAAAACTCAAAAGAGGCTTATGATTTTGGCTAAAAATTCTAATATATTGACAAGACAACAAAATGTTATATGATATTGCTAATCATAAATTAATCCTCTTGCCAGAAACAAAATGAATAAAACAAAAAAAATTTGGCTTGACGGGAAATTGGTTGATTGGGAAAAGGCAAAAATTCATCTTTTAACCCATGCCTTGCATTATGGCAGCGGCGTTTTTGAGGGAGTAAGGTGTTATCAGACGGACAAAGGTCCGGCTATTTTTCGTTTAGACGAACATCTTGAGAGACTCTTTAATTCAGCAAAGTATCTGGAGATGAAAGTCCCTTTTAGCCAGAAAGAATTAAAAAAGGCGGTTCTCCAAACTATCAGAGCCAACAAAATCAATGAATGCTATATCAGGCCAATTGCTTTTTATGGCTATGGCAAAATGGGTCTTGATCCTCAAGGAGCGCCAGTTTCAGTCGGTATTGCTCTTTGGCCCTGGGGGAAATATTTAGCCAAAGAAAGCATTGCTGTCAAAATCTCAAAATTTATAAGACTTCATCCTCAATCAGTGCCAGCTGAAGCCAAGGTCTGCGGCTATTACGTGAATTCTATCTTCGCCACTTTGGACGTTAAGAAGCAAGGCTTTGATGAGGCTTTACTACTGGATTATCAAGGATTCATTGCCGAAGGACCAGGCGAAAATATTTTCCTGGTGAAAAACAAAATTCTTTACACTCCTTCACTCTTAAACATTCTCTCGGGAATTACCAGGGACTCAATTATTAAAATTGCCAAAGATTTAAAAATTAAAGTCAAAGAGAAAAAAATCAAACCCCGAGAATTAAAAATAGCAGATGAAGCTTTCTTTACCGGCACGGCCGTAGAAGTTTGTCCGATTACTAAGATTGATAAGACCCTAATTAACAAAGGAAAAATTGGTGGGATTACTTTAAAATTAAAAGAGGTTTTTGAGAGAATTATCAGAGGCAAAGAAAAAAAATATTTAAAATGGCTAACTTTTGTCAAATAAATGGCTAATATTTTGGGAGAAAAATTAAAAATTGTAAGTTTCGGCGAAAGCCACGGTAAATGTGTTGGCGTCCTGATTGATGGCTTTCCGACTGGATTTAAAATTGATCTTGAAGCCATGCAAAAAGAAATGAAAAGGAGGCAGCCAGGACAAAGCTCACTCGTCACTAGCCGCAAAGAAGAGGATAAAGTAGAAATTTTCTCTGGAATTTTTAATGGTTTGACCACTGGCAGCCCAATTTGCCTTTTGATTTTCAATAAAGACGTTGATTCTTCAAAATATGAATTGATTAAAAACCTGCCTCGGCCCGGCCATGCGGATTTGACCGCTTATTTTAAATACAAAGGATTTAATGACTATCGGGGCGGCGGCAGATTCTCCGGGAGAATCACGGCTGGTTTTGTGGCGGCCGGAGCTTTAGCCAAACAACTCTTAAAAGAAAAATTAAAAATAGAAATTTACGCTTATACTGTCCAGATTGGAAAAATAAAAGCAAAGGAAGTAAGTTTAGCAGAAATCAAAAAAAATCCGGAAAAAAATTTAGTCAAATGCGCTGATCTTAAAGCAGCCCAAAAAATGGAGAAACTGATTTTAAAAGTAAAAAAACAAAACGACAGCCTCGGTGGCATTATCGAATGTTTAATCTTGAACCCGCCAGTTGGTTTAGGCGAACCGGTCTTTAATAGTTTAGAAAGCGATCTGGCAAAAGCAATTTTTTCAATTCCTGCTTGCAAAGGAATAGAATTCGGCGTCGGATTCAAGGTCGCAGAAATGAAAGGCTCTTTAAATAACGATCAATTTTATCTAAGCCAAGGGAAAATTATGACTAGAACCAATAATGCTGGCGGAATTTTAGGTGGAATTTCTAATGGCATGCCGATCGTTTTTAAGGTTGCTTTTAAACCAACTGCCTCAATTGGGCAACCACAAAAAACAGTTAATCTGAAAACAAAAAAGCCAGAAATTTTAAAAATTGAAGGCCGGCATGATCCCTGTCTTGTGCCTCGGGCAGTGCCAGTGGTTGAGGCAATGACTGCTTTGGTAATCGCAGATTTAAGTTTGCAGGCAGGATCCAATTAGTTAATTATTAGAATAAAATGATTGAAATTATCCCTTTAAAAAAACCAATCTCAGCGGAAATCTCTGCTCCTCCTTCCAAAGCTCATAGTTTACGCGCTTTTTTTATTGCTGGTTTAGCTGAAGGAAAGAGTATTTTAAAGAACCCCTTATTAGCCGAAGATCAGATGCACGCCTTAAAGGCTTTAAAAGAGTTTGGGATAAAATCTGAAATAAAAAAAGACAAGGTCATCATTATCGGAACCGGAGGGCGGCTCCAACTTCCGAAGGAGATTATTAATGTCGGCAATTCTGGAGTTACGGCTAGATTCCTAGCAAGCTTTGCCTCTTTAGCGCCGAAGGGGAAAATTGTCATTGATGGGGGCAAGAGAATGAGAGAAGGTCGGCCAATTCAAGATTTAATTGGGGCTTTAAACCAAGTAGGAGTAAAAATTAAATCAATTTACGGAAATGGCTGTTTGCCCATTGAGATCGAAGGCGGAACTTTTGAGGGTGGAAAAGCTGAATTAAAAGGAGAAATTTCCAGTCAGTATTTCTCTTCAATTTTGATCTCCGCGCCTTACGCAAAAAAAGACACTTCAATTAAGTGTCTTGGCGAAATGAGTTCCAGACCATATATTGACATTACCCTGCAGATGATGGCTGATTTCGGAGTCTTGACAAAGCACTCTCAATATAAAAAGTTTTTTGTCAAAACCCCTCAAAAATACCATAGCCGCAATTTGACTCTTGAGGGCGACTGGACCAATGTTTCATATTTTCTGGCGGCGACAGCAATTTGCAGCGGCAGAATAAAAGTCAAAAATTTAAGATTAGATTCAGTCCAAGGAGACAAAATTTTTGCGGATCTTCTTAAAAAAATGGGTTGCCAGCTAATAAAGAAACAGAATCAGGTTGAATTAATTAGCAAAGGAAATTTGAAATCAATTAAAAGAATTGATATGAATTCTTATCCGGACCTGGCGCCGACCTTAGCCGTTATTTCTGCTTTTGCTCAAGGACAAACCGAAATTTATCATATCGCTCATTTACGGTTTAAAGAATGCGATCGGATCAAGGCCTTGGTGAAAGAACTCAAAAAAATAGGTGTTGAAGTCAAAGAAAGAAAAGACGGGCTAGTCATCAAGCCTAACAAAGATAATCTTCACGGCGGGGTGATAGACTGCTATAATGATCATCGAATGGCCATGGCTTTTAGTATTGCTGGCTTAAAGATCCCGGGCATCATCATCAAAAATGAAAAATGTGTTAAAAAATCATTTGTTGATTTTTATCAAGTTTTCAAAAAAATCGGCGGCAATTACAAATTTTTAGCCCCATAAAAATTTTATGAAACTTAATCTTAAAGAATTAAGAATCAAGTTAGACCAGATGGCCGAGAGAATTATCAGTCGACTAAAAGATCGATCAAGATATAAACTTAACGCAAAGGTTTATCAAAAAAACACTCTCCCGATAAAAAACAGAAAAAATATCTCTTTTTTTGAATTCGCTTTGGAGGGGCTGGAAAATTATCACGCTTCTCTGGGTCGATATAAATTTCCTGATCAATACCCAATTTCTCACCCGCACTTGATGACTGCAGTCAAAAGAGAAATCCCTTCTTCGCTCGTAGTTAAAGTAAAAATTGATTTTGGCAAGGAAATTATCAAATTTTATCTTGACTCTCTAAAGAAATTCTGCCCCCCGGGGAACGATTCGTCTGTTTATGGAGAAACAGTTTATTGTGATGCGGATATTATTGAGCTTTTAAATGAAAGAATTAATTTGGGCAGGTTTATTGCCCAGGTAAAATTAAAAAATGGGTTTTTGTTCCAAGGAATCAAAAGTAAAAAACAGTTAGAAAAAAGATTAAAAAATTTAAAAAGAGAAAAAGAAGTGATTAAAAAAGCAAAAGAGATCGCCAGAAAATATACTTTTCCTACTAAAATCGCAGAAGAGTACTTTAAATGGATTATTAAAGAAACAATAAAAATTGAAATTGAATATCTAAAAAAAGTCTATCCTCAAATTTTGTTATTTTAAGTTTGTTTATGGGAGAAGAGAACAAAAAACCTTTAATTGGCATCATCGGCGGCAAAGGAAAAATGGGAAATTGGTTCAAAATCTTTTTTGAAAGACAAGGATTAAAAATAATTATCTCAGACAAAAAAACTCCGCTTTCCAACAAAGAGGTTGCCAGGAAAGCCGACATTGTTATTGTCTCAGTCCCTATCAATGTCGTCTGTAAAATAATTCGAGAGATCAGGGATGAGGTGAAAAAAGATGCTCTATTAACTGATCTGACCTCAGTTAAACTAGAACCAATTTCAGAAATGGCCAAAGCAAAATCAGGAGTTTTGGGCATGCATCCCTTGTTTGGCCCCTTGCAGCCGGATTTGAAGAAACAAACCATTGCTTTCTGCCGGGCAAAAAATAACCGCTGGGTTCTCTTCTTAAAAAAACTTTTTCAAAAAGAGGGAGCCAGAATTATTGAAATCTCTCCGGAAGAACATGATAAACAGGTTACTTTTCTACAAGCGCTTTTACATTTTACCAACATCAATTTTGCTCATTTTCTCTCTCTCAAAAAATTCAAATCCACCCCATATTTTCTAACCCCAACTTTCAAAATCCAAAGCCTGGTTTTAGCTCGAATTTTAACTCAAAGTCCTGGGCTTTATGCCGACATAGAGATGTTTAATCCATATTTCCAAAAAATTTCCAAAGATTATATTGAAGAAATAAAAAAACTCCAAAAAATCATTGAGGATAAAAATTACCAAGAATTTGAAAAAAGATTTAATTCAGCCCATTCTTACTTAGCTGATTACCTCAAGGCTGGTGAGAGTAAATCAACCGAAATTTTGAAGGTCATTGATCGCCAACCAGTGCGAATGGGAAAAATCAAAAAAATTAAAATCAAAAAAGCAAAAATCGGCTTTTTGGGGCCTGAAGGAACTTTTTCCTGGGCCGCAGTCAAAGAAACTTTCCCAGAAACAACTGGGCTTTACCCATTTTCATCTATCAAGGATGTCTTCGAAGCGGTCTCAAGTGAAGAAGTAAATTTTGGCTTAGTCCCGATAGAAAACACCATTGGTGGCTTGGTCTCAGAAACAATTTATTCTTTAATCGACCATCCAATTTTTGTAGTTGACTCCTTCAAGATGCCGATTCATCACTCCTTAGCCTCAAGAGCTAAAGATCTAAGCCAAATTAAAATTGTCAAATCGCACCCCCAAGCTTTATCTCAATGTAAAAAATGGCTTGATGCAAATCTCTCTGAGGCCATGCGGGAAGCAACTCCAAGCACCGTCGCGCCCATTCTTGAAGATTTATCAGAGGATGATATTGGCTTTATTATCCCTCATCTAACCGCTAAGAAATTTAAATTAAACATCTTGGCGAAAAATGTCGAAGACAACCATGAAAACTTCACCCGATTTTTCATTATCTCCCAAAGCCTTAAAAGGGATAAGTTGGGCTTGAAAGCTAAAAACACCCTTTTATTTTTAGCGGTCTATGATCGAGTCGGCATTCTTCGAGATATTCTAAATGTTTTCGCTAGCCGAGGCATTAATTTGTCTGCCCTTCATTCGATTTCGGCCTCTTTCTCATCTTGGGATTATCTTTTCTTTTTAGAATTAGAAAAATCCTATTTTGACAAAGATTTCAAAAATGTCCTCAAAGACTTAGAGGAATACTGCCCCTTTATCAGGGTTGTCGGTATTGCCAAAAAAGATAATAAAATAAATTTTCCCCGACCCCCGTCTTGGACAACTCACGCTCGCTCCGCTCGCCGCCTTCCTGAAACGGGGAAAATTTAAAATAAGATTAAAAATAAATTTTAAAAAGACCCTCCTTGTATATATTAAGAAGGGTCTTTTTTGTTATAAATCCAAGCATAAAAAGCAAAAAATGTTAACGTAAGACAGCATTCAATTCCTGCTGAGTCTTTTCTCTAATTTTCCCCTGAATTTCGTTGATTTCTTTATTTTCTAAAGTTCTTTCATGAGACCTGTAAACTATTCTAAAAGTATAACTAATTTTATCTTTTCCAAATTTTTTTTCGTCTTTATATTGATCTATAAGTTTTACCTCTTCAATTAAATCTCCAGCCTGATCTCTTATAATCTCGTAATAATTATTCAAACTGGTATTTTTATCTACGATGAATGAAATATCTCTATAAGTCGCTGGGTATTTACTTACCTCCTGATATTGACTATCAATGTTTTTAAATTGTCTGGCGATTCTCTCGTCAGTTGACCAGAGTATTCTTATATCGGGAATTCCCATTTTTATCATTGCTAATCTGTCCAAACCAAAACCAAAAGCCCAACCATTGTAAATTGCGGGGTCAAGATTGAAATTTGGATAAATTTGTTGGCGTACTATCCCCGCTCCTAACACCTCTAACCACTCGCCCTTCCACTCAATCGCCATTTGAGTACTAGGATCAGTGTAAGGAAATGTATCTGGAAAAACCTTGTATTTAACATCAGATCCAAAAACGCCCTTCGCGATATCAGCAAGAACATCAACTAGGTCATCAAGAGTGATAATTTTTCGTTTCTTTTCACAGATATATAATCCATCTATCTGATGAAAAGCGGGGTAATGCGTTCTATCTATTTCGTCTTTACGATAAGTTTTCCCGTAACATGAGGCTCCTAACCACCCTCTTTCTTTTAGTTTATTCCTAATCTCAGGATGTTTTAGGTAATATGCCCACATTGCCGTAGTTTGCGTGCATAGAACTCGATCGTTGTTTACAAAATATGTATCCGTCTCTTTTCTACTAGGATGATCTAGCGGAAAATTAAAAAGATCGAAATTATTTTTAACAGTAATAGTTTCTGGGATAGTGACCACATCAAAATCTTTAAACCGCGGCAAACCAACAATTTTATCAGCCACAAATTTAACAGGGGACTTTTCCGTCCTACTCAAATCAGGTAAACTTAATAATTTTTTTATTCTTAAAGCTTTTATGTCAGATCTATTTTCTAATTGAGCCAACGCTTTAGGCTCGGCAGAATCTTTAACAAAAATATTTTTTCTTTCTGTAGGCGTTTCTATTTTAATATATTCAAATTCATTGTTCTGCTGTTTTACTTGTTGCTCTACAATTTTAGATAATTCTTTTTCTTTGTTATCCATAAAATTTATATGATAATATTCATTCTAAAATAAATTGCGACTTTATTTCGGATTTTGCCCTGCGGAGCGCGGCGTACTCGCCGCGCGGAGCAGTCAATTCCGACAAAGTTAGTTTTGGTGTCTCTATTGTACCAAGTTAGAACCTAT
>Ga0210006_1001577_pt1 | contig 15636 bp, 15 predicted proteins | sample CryGey02umfilter_2_FD_185452 | JGI IMG/M metagenome (GOLD analysis project Ga0210006, IMG submission 185452) | Groundwater microbial communities from aquifer in Utah, USA - Crystal Geyser 4/10/14 0.2 um filter (SPAdes) (version 3) | ecosystem: Environmental > Aquatic > Deep subsurface >... | reverse complement strand
CGACAAAGAATTTTGTTCCTTGGACTTTGGTATATTATGAATCTTATAGAGATAAGAGAGATGCAACTAAAAGGGAAAGAAATTTAAAGGAACATAGAGTAAAAGAAGATTTTAAAATTCAGGCAATAAATAGTCTAAAGATATAGGTGCGTTGGCGAAGTGGTAACGCGACTGTCTGCAAAACAGTTATGCGCCAGTCCGATTCTGGCACGCACCTCAAATTCTAAAGGAAGATGGGCAGGACGGTAATGCGCGAGTCTTGAAAACTCGTGAGCGCAAGCTCTAACAGGTTCGACCCCTGTATCTTCCGCAATTATATAACTTCTTACGAACCTATTTTATCAAGAATTCTTAAACCAAACAATCGACACTTTTTAATCTTCAATTGCGACACTTCTCTTACGTTTTTGTGACATAACAAGCTTCAAATATGGGCACTGAGGACTGTGGGAGCGCTGACGACCAAAGCCGACCATTAAGGAGTTTCCCGTCTGGGGGGGTAAGGCTTTGACTGTCTGGGCATTGGGGAACTTCAAACTTTCAACCAACCAGGTCTCAACCAGCCAGACAATCAAACTCCAAACCAACCCTTCGACTTCGCTCAGGGTAAACCGACTGGCCATTCTGTCAACTGGTCAGACTTTCAAACACCACACGCCCTCGCTAATCGCTCGGGAATCTCCGCCTCCATGATGACGACTATGGTCGGCGGAAACAAAGGTACTATTATAGTCGCCCGCCCAGTTTGACTTCCACAAACCAGATTGGTATCATCCCTCGCTCAGTCGCTCGGGATTCTTTTCCGCCTCCGCTTTCCGCTACGGAGGACAGGTCCGCCTCCGCTTCGCTCCGGCGGTTTCTCGCTTCCTCCTTTTCCGGTCGGGGGGAAGTCGGCATTTTAAAAAATTGATTTATAAACAAGCAGTTTTATTTTAATTTGAAGTTTACTTAACTAAATCGTTTTTTCAATTTCAGAAATCAGGTCAGTTAATTTTAACTTAGTTGTGGCATCAACTTTTTTCATCCGTAACAATTTAGCCATGGACGCTTCTACTCCAGCTTCAATTTCTGCTTGTGTTATATTTTCTAGGCTTGCACATCTTTCTAATAGTTCATCATTGGTAAATTCAAAATAATCACTAAATCCAACAAGAGGTAATTTATTAGCCGATCTAACAGAATTAGCTTCAGAAATAGTTGGGAGAGTTGCATTAAGAATTAGGTCTCGACGTTCTTGACTATTTTTTGGTAAACCACATTCAATTTTACGACCAAATCGTTTAGGCCTAATTGCTGCCTCTTCAATAGCACCAAGATGATTTGTAGTACCAATTATAATGATATTATTTAGACCTGCCTCGATACTTTGCTGTTTTTCTGCCCTTGTTTTTGGTGTTGTAAGGACTTCCTCGACCAAAGTCATGATCGCACTTGTTTCGTCACTATAATGTTTAGCTAGGGTAGGGTTTATTGATGTGGCATTCATTTTCTTAGCTATAAATTTCTCCACTTCATCAAACAATATGACAACTTTTTTCCCAGTTCTAGCAAGTTCTTTTGCTTCATCAAATTTTAATCTAATATTCATTTCTTCTGTTCCTACAGTATCAAATGAGTTATTACCCGCATTAATTTTTACTACTTCTGCGCCTAGTTCAGCAGCCATTGCCATACCTAGGCTGGTTTTACCTGTTCCGGTTGGACCATGGAGAATAAAACCACGATTAGAAGGCGTTGAACCCCACAAATCTTCTGGGTCGGTGGGACGATTAAAACTTTCAACTAACATCTTAAATTGTTCAATAGCACTCACTTGACCAATAATTCCATGCCATTTTTGAATTGGTGGCCAAGCAGGATCTTCAACAATTAAACTCTCTCTTTCCTCAATATATTGTTTACCAGTTTTGGTTTTTATAATATAAGTAAACAGTTCAGCAAGTGTAATTTTATATTTAATATCATTTGGCTTTGTACGGATAAAATAATTCAACGCATCTCTCGTTCCAGCATCAATTTCAGCTTGACTATACCCAGCTAAATCTCCACTACGAGACGATAATTCTTCGTAAGTAAAAGTGAAATAATCATTAAAAGATAACTTTGGTAATTGATGTACAGTACGCCATGTGTTGGCACTCTCTATAGTTGGTAAAGTAGAATGAACGATCAAATCTCGACGTTCTTCATTCGTGGTCGGTAAATAACATTCAATTTTACGACCAAACCTACCAGGTCTCATAGCCGCACCTTCTATGGTTTTTAAATGATTTGTTGTCCCAATTATTACAATGTTATCAAACCCATTTTCTTGGTACAATCTAATTTGTTCCGATGTTTTGGGTATTGCTAAAACTTCTTCGACTAATGTCATGAATCCACTGGTTTCAGCACTTTGATAAACATTTCTTGTGGCCTTATCAGCAATAAATTTTTCAACTTCATCAATTAAAATAACAATTTTTTGGCCTTTTTTGGCAATTTTTTTAGCTTCATCAAATTTTTTTCTAGCGTTTATAACAGTCGTTCCTATTGTGTCAGCTGCATCTCGACCAGCATTGATAGTAATTAATTGCGCTTCCATTGCTTCTGCCATTGCTTTGCCAAGGCTACTTTTACCGGTTCCTCCAGGGCCATAAAAAAGGAAGCCACGATCCGAATAAACTTGACCCCATTTTGCACGTTCTTCATTCATACCTTGGTCGGCTAAAATATTCTGTAACTCATTAACGGCCTTTTCTTGACCAATAATACCATGCCAATCTTGAGGTACTACCCAGCGCAATGGTTGGGCCTCTTGATTATCACCTTTATTCACATCTTTTTGTTTAGGTTTGGCTTTCTTTGCCGGTATTTTAGCCTCTTGTTTTTGACGTAAATAAATCATAAGATTTGATTGTAGATCTTGTTCTGTAAGCCCAATCACAGAAGCTGAATTCCATTCAGGCCCGTAGGATCTTTTACTTTCCAATTCCTTTAGTAATTCTTGTAGAGCGGTTGGTTGAGTATCATGTTTAATTATTACTTTTTTTAAACGTTCAATCACAGTATGGTTTGTTACTGCTCTATTTCTCACTTGGTATTGAAGAACTTCAATAGATTGATTTTTCAACATAACATCTTTTGCATCTAGTCGTTTAAAACTTTGAACTATAAGACCATCAGGTTTATCCTGTATTTGTTTGTTAAAAGAATCTGATATAACCACTTCCAAACCCCAACCAGGAAAATTAGTGGCTAGGAGAAGATAGGCCGCCGGTTTTCCTGTTTCATTGTCATTTGTAAAATATAACCTACCTAAGTCTGATTTATTAACCACATCATATAGATAGAACATACAATTTTCTCCATTTACAAACTTTCCTTTTTTTGATAGATCATCTTTATTTTCAAAATAAAAATAGATTGGTTTTTCTGAAAGTGCCGGATTAAATTGTTTAACAACAGCTTCTATTGGAGTTTTTCTATCTCGTTCTATATACATATATTTATATAGTCATATAAATAATTAAAATATCGTTTTTTAATGAGATTATTTTGAGAATACTTTTCATATTTTCGCTTGGTTTTTGTGACATAATCTTATCTTAGCAAATTGACTGATCATATTTGGAGTGATTTTTCCGGAGTTATTAATTTGCTTCTTAACTCATCAACTGTAACAACTTTATATGCAATTTTCATTTCAATAGGATTATTTAAAGCAGTTTGACCACGACTTGGTCTTACCCGATTTTCTCTATCTTTCTCAAGTGGAATTTCCCCACCCTTAATTGAATAAGGGTGAACTTCAATGATCTGAATCATTTCTGACGCCGGGATTGTTTGTGATAAACCAACTTCACTTGATCCTTGGTATTCAACCTGATCAGGTCGTTTTATAGAAATAATATAGTTTGGGTGATTGGGGGTTGGAAAATAAGCTCCTTGAACTCTACCTGCTTTAGTTGCATAACCAACTGCTGAATCTGTATCTTCGGCAAAAAATGTCAAACCTTCATGACCTCCTATACTTTGAACGGCATCACCCCGGCTTTTAATTTCATCATTTTTTAAAATATCTAACATTTCATCACCAAAAATTCCCCTATAAATTTCCCCACCGGTTTCAGTTATCGGTAAAGTTGCCGTGAAACCAGAATCTGGTTTTAATGAAATACCCTCCTCATTTTCTACGTCTACTAATTTTGGATCGACAAAAACTCCATCTTTTTCAACTAAACCTTCAGATAATTTTGGTTTAATTGCTACATCTAAATAATCACCTGTCTCATGACAATTTAAATCCCATCGATTGTTTTCTATTAAGAATTTAAAATCATTCAAGATTAAAGGTTGAGGGTCACCAGGAAATTTTTCAATTTTATATTGTTCAGGTAAACCTGATAATTTTACTTTTTGCTCAACTTTAACTTGTTGAACAGGTTTTTCAGTAGAATCTACTAAAAATAAATCTTCCTTCGTAGCAGGAACGGTAATATGATCAAGTTCTTGTAAAACATCTCTCGGTTTACTTGTTATTTGTTCCCATTTATCTATAAACCATTTTTTTCCTCTTTCTGACCATTCGTTTGCTTTTGCCTTTACTCGTTCAACCCCCCCCATTTCTCTTCCTGCAGGCCTTATTTCTGCTTTTGGAGCAACGACTTTCAATGGTTGTGCCTGTATTGATTCAAACATATTTATTTAAGTTCAACTTTTTGCTCGAAATATTTAAAGGCCATATTGCTGGCTTCTTGAAAGTGTTTATGTTTTATCATGTCCTGCATATTTTTTATAGTATCTTCTTTATATTTTTCTTCATAACCTAACATATGCTTATGGACAATTTCAGAAAGTTCATAAAATTGATCATCAAGTGAAGGAATAATCTTCATCACCTGCTCATCTGTTAGATTTTCCGGAAGATGGGATAAAATAAATTTAGCAATTTGTGAAGCTCGCTCAAAAGTAATATCGAACTTTTCCAGTTTAACCAAAAGTAACTTTGCAATTTCCTGCTCGACTTGGAATAGTAATGTATTTGCTTGTTCAGTCATGTTCTTATATGGCTTAAGTTTCAAAAAATGTAATTGATTGGTTTGATCGGTATATTGAAAAAAATAACTTTCAATTAATTCTACTAAACACTATAGAATTTAAAATATCTTCAAACTCCTCTTGATTTGTTGCTCCATTAAAAAATCTAATAAATTCAAAAAACCTCCCATCATGGATAAAAAATACTTCTTCTCCACCTTTAATATTATCACCCGTTTCGGATTCTATCCAACTTCTTCTCATTGCTCTCTCCCCTGCTATTGTGACATATTTTTTATCAGTAGGTTTAGGTACGGAAAGGGGCCCTTTTTCTTGTTCACGATCAAAGTCATCAACTAATTCATCAAGAGTTTTTCCAGCAGGATTATCAGAAATATAAATATCTATTTTAACTCCATCATTATTATTAAGTGATATAAAATCAAGGCCTCCGTTCATTGGCTGTTCCGTGACTTTATAAACGGAAGGATAATTGAAAGACAGACCTGTTCCTTGATGCGTGTAAATATATTTAGTTTCATTAGGTGGAATTGAAATAGTAGAAACATATGTTGGGGTAATGGTTGGAGAAAAATTATTAATAGTCAAAGGATTGGATTTATTCGCCAAATTCTTTCCTAATAAAATACCACTAATAAAAATTAGAGAAATTAGTAAGACAAAAAATATTATTTTTAATATTTTCATACATTAAATATAGCAGAAAATTAATTTAACTTTTTCCAAACCTCCAACCTTTTCTCTCTTGCTTCTTTTTCCGCAGACAACAATTCATCCTGATATTTTATCTTGGCTCTCTTCTCATAAAGAACAACTTTGACTAATCCATTTTTCACTAATTCGATATTAAGTTATTTATTAACTATCACAATCACATATAATGGTCTTGAAAAATCACAGGGTTTTTATCTACGATCAAATAATTTTATTGACAAACTTCCCTTATTCGCGGCCAAGCTCTATCCACAGAAAAATTGGTATGAACGAGATATATATTTTACTACCGCTGACGGAGGCGATCGCTACCTTAAAGACAAAATTGACTAAATGTTATGAAGCCGAACTGTTAAAATAATTGCCGTGTCTGGACTACAAGGATTAATTCACAATATATGTAATATTTGACATAAAATTATACATATGTTATGATTCATTCATATGAAAAAAGTTATAAAAAAAACAAAAGAGTACACCTATTCACTAGTGCCGGAACTTATTTCTGCCTCTGATCTGCAAAGAAAATCCGGAAAGATTCTTCGAATGCTAAAAGATTCCACTCAACCATATTTTATTGTGAAAAATAATAAACCTACTGGGGTTATTGTTGGAATTAACGAATATGAAAGGCTAAAAAAGATTCAAGAAGAATGGGAATGGGCAGATACAATTGCAGCAATAAAAGATGGTGAAAAAGCTTTAAAAGAGGGAACAATAAAAAAACTAGATGGATCAATTTATGATCTTTGGAAATCATTACAAGACAAAAACGATGACTGAAATTTACTACTCACCTAGATTTAAAAAGTCATTAAAAAAACTTCCTCTTTCGGTAATCGAAAATTTAAATTTCAAACTTTCTTTATTTGCAATAAATCCTTTTAATCCATCCCTAAAAACTCATAAGTTAACAGGTAAATTAAGTCAATATTATTCTTTTTCGATAACAAATTCTTATAGAATTATTTTTTACTTTATAAGTAACAATAAAGCTTTTTTTATAAATATAGGAACTCACGAAATATATAAAAATTAAATTTTTGTGATAATATTAAGAATAATTTTATGTTTCAAAGTCCAACCCATGGAGAAGTTGATCTGGAAAAATTAAGACATATTGTGTCCTCATATATGGCCGAGGACAAAAAAGCCAAATATGAAATAATCGTCGGGACCGACTCGCAGAAAATAGAGAAGGGGGGATACGATTTTGTCTCGGCTCTAGTCATCCATAGAATTGGTTTGGGCGGAATTTATTTTTGGAAGAGAGAAATTAATAATAAAAAAATGGGGCTAAAAGAAAGGATTTACCGGGAAGCAACCATGTCTCTTCAAACTTCAGAAAACTTTGTCGAACTTTTTAAAACCAACGGAATCTCCCGCTATGATATTCAAATACATGTTGATATAGGACCAAATGGAGAAACCAGAACGATGATCAATGAGATCAGCGGAATGATAAGGGGGAGTGGGTATGAGGTGAAAATAAAACCCTATTCTTACGGTGCTTCAAAAGTAGCAGATCGTTATACTTAAAGATACTCTCTTATATTCGCATCAGTTATGACAAAGCTCGTTCCTTCGCCTTTAACCAGTTTGTAGGCAACTTTGCGGGCAATACCTTCAACGGTTCGTTCCAAACTTCTGATTCCTGAATCAAATCCCAAAGGTCTCGCGATCTTCATCCAGACAGAATCGTCAATTTTTATATTCTCCGGCAATAGCCCAACCTCTTTGATATAGTGCGGGAAAACATAATTTTTGGCAATAGCGATTTTTTCTTCATCGGTGTAAGACGGCATTTGGATCACTTCCAACCGGTCCATAACGGCCGTCGAAATATTATTGGTATTGTTGGCGGTGGCAATAAAAAGAACTTGTGACAGATCTACGGGATAGTCAATAAAATAATCGGTAAAATTGTTGTTTTGTCCTGGATCCAAAAGTTCAATCAAGACACCCATAATGGCTGCCCGGGATTCCGGTGTGATCCTATCCAGTTCATCAAGTAAAATGACAGGATTGATAGCGTCAGCCCGTCTCAAAGAGCGAATGATCATTCCCGGTTTCGCCTCGGGTGAGGTCTTTGACTGTCCGCGCAGATCTAATGCTGAGGATAATCCTCCAAAAGGAATCCTCATAAATTTCCGCCCCAATGCTTCGGCCACCGACTTGGCAAAGGTGGTTTTTCCGGTTCCGGCCAGTCCAACGAAAAATAAATTTGGCGCATGAAAGAGATTGGCGGTAGGGGATTTCTTTTGCAAGATCAAAACCGAAATAAATTCAATAATTCTTTGTTTAATTTTTTCCAAGCCGAAATGATTTTGTTCCAAGATCTGTTTAGCCCGATCAATATCAAGAAAATCATCTGTCTTTTTACTCCATGGAATATTGACAATCCAGTCGATGTATTTTGCGGTGATATCAAGTTGAGCAAGATTGCCACCATGTTTTAGAGTTAGATAAATTCGCTCAATTTGCTCGGCCGCCTTGTCATGAAGGTTAGCAGGCAAATCAGCCGACTGCAAAAGAGTCTTTAATTTTTCTATTTCTGACAAGCTATTGGTTTCATCCATATTGTTGGTCCCGACTAAATCAGGATTAGCAGACTAATCGGTTATTTGATAACTTCCCCTTGACAACAGATTTTTTTTTGGGTATATTTCATCATATAAAAATTATAAGTTAAATACAAATTTTAAATATGTCAAAAGCACAAGGTAATATTAAACCTCTTTTTGATTACGTATTGATTCGTCCTGTTGAAGGAGAATCAAAAACTCCTTCCGGTATTGTCCTTCCCGATTCTGTTGAAAAAAAATCCCAAGTCGGGGAAGTGATGGCAATTGGGCCGGGATCAAATTGTTGTGGTGGTGACTGTTGTGGAGAAGACGACAAGAAATGCGTAGCAATGGTTGTTAAGGTTGGTCAGAAAGTTATTTATAAAAAATGGGGAGGGAACGAAGTAAAAGTTGGGAATGTTGAATGGTTATTACTTGAACAGAAAGATGTAATGGCAATTGTGGAATAAAAATTATAAATTTTAAAATTTAATTATGGCAAAACAAATAATTTACGGAGCAGAAGCTCGAAAAAAACTTCTTGATGGTGTTGATAAATTAACAAAAGCGGTTGCAACAACTCTTGGGCCTAAAGGCAGAAATATTGGTTTAGAGAGGAAATGGGGTGGGCCTAGTGTCATCCACGATGGAGTTTCAGTTGCTAAAGAAATTGAATTAGAAGATGCATTTGAAAATATGGGCGCCCAGTTGGTAAAAGAAGCCGCTTCAAAAACTGCGGACATCGCAGGAGACGGAACAACGACTGCAACCATTTTAACCCGTGCTATAGTTTCACAAGGAATAAAGATGATCACTGCTGGCGCAAATCCAATGGGAATGCGATCAGGTTTACTTAAAGGGTCGGCTTATGTTGTTGCTGAACTAAAAAAAATGGCAAAAACAATTACTCTGAAAGATGCTGCAAATGTTGCCACTATTTCAGCCGGAGATGCAGAACTTGGAAATCTTATTGCCGAAGCTTTGAAAAAGGTTGGTGGTAAAGACGGAGTTGTCACTGTGGAAGAAGGAAAAAGTTTAGAGACGACTTTTGATCATAAAGAAGGGATGCAATTTGATCGGGGATTCGCCTCTCCATATTTTGCAACCGATTCTGATAAGATGGTTGCCGAAATTGAAGATGCTTATATCTTGATTACTGACAAAAAAATCACTGCAGTCTCGGACTTATTACCATTTTTGGAAAAGTTCGTAAAAGTTTCCAAGAATTTGGTGATCATTGCTGAAGAGATTGAAGGTGAAGCTTTAGCAACATTAGTTGTCAACAAACTTCGGGGAACATTTAATGCTCTAGTCGTTAAAGCTCCAGGATTTGGAGACAGAAGAAAAGAGATGTTGGAGGACATTGCCATTTTAACCGGTGGTACAGTTATATCAGAAGATCTTGGGAAAAAATTAGAGAATATTGAAGTTGCCGACTGTGGTCGGGCTGACAAAGTGAAGTCTGACAAAGAAAATACTTCGATCATTGGTGGAAAAGGAGATAAGAAATTAATAATCGCTCGTGTTGAAAAGATTCGTCGAGAAATGATTGAATCGACCTCTGACTTTGACCGGGAAAAATTCCAAGAAAGATTGGCAAAATTATCAGGAGGTGTCGCCGTCATCAATGTTGGAGCTGCAACCGAAGTTGAATTAAAGGACAAAAAAGAAAGAGTTATTGATGCCGTTGCCGCAACCAAAGCCGCTCTTGAAGAGGGAATCGTCCCAGGAGGAGCAATCGCTTTATTAAAGGTATCTCAAGAAATATCTTATACAGGCGACCCTATGCGCTCAGATGAGCAAGTTGGATATTATATGTTAAAGTCTGCACTTGAAGCACCATTTAAGCAGCTAATGGAAAATTCTGGAGTTGATCCAGGTGAACTTTTATCGAAAGTAAAATCAAAAACTGGCGCAAAACAAGGCATGGGTTTTGATGTTATGTCATTTGAATTTGGACAAGAACCAGTCATGATTGATATGATCAAAGCTGGAATCATTGACCCATTAAAAGTGGTTAGAACTGCAGTTGAAAATGCTGTTTCTGTTGCCACAATGGTGCTCACAACCGAGGCATTGATTGCCGATCTTCCGGAAAAGAATCCTCCGGCCGCCCCAATGGGAGGCGGTGGAATGCCGGGAATGGGTGGAATGGGCTATTGATATTTTTTAACGAAAAATTGGAACAAATCGCCTTTTTCTTCAAAATTTTTCCAAAGGCTATAGCTTGGAGAAGCATTTGATAACAGGCAAATCTTATTTTTTTGGGTATATTTATAGGCAAACTTTACTGCTTCCTCCATACTTTCTGTTTTCAAAAAATTAATTCCAGTTACTTTTTGAAACAGTCCAAATATTTTTTCTCCGCTATCAGGAAACAAAACAATATTTGGTATTTTATAATCGATAACAACCTCAACTAATTTATTAAAATCATAACCTCGATCAGTTCCTCCTAGAAAAATTGTCCCAATCTGTTTCAGACTTTCTATGGCAAGAATCGTTGACTCCGGAGTCGTAGAGATGGCATCATCATAAAAAATGATTCCTGTGAATTTTCCTATCATTTGCAATCTATGGGGTAGAGGTTTAAATCTTTTAACTGTCTCAACTATAGTTTCATTATTTATATTAAGCAAATGAGCTACTGTAATAGCTGCTTTGATATTTTCCCTATTATGTTTACCGATCAAAGGTATATCACCGTCTGCAATAACAATGTTTTGTTCAAAAGGAAGAGTCTTACAGATCAAATTTTTGGCCCAAGACTGTAATTCTTTAAATTTAGGATTGTAAATAAAATAGTCATCAGCGGTTGAACGAGAGATAATATTTTTTTTGGCGTTATAATAATTTTCTACATCCCCATGATAGTTCATATGCTCGGGAAAAAGATCCAAAATAACGGCAATATGGGGGGAATATTTAATATCGTCCAATTGATAACTGGAAAACTCGCAAACAAATATATCATCTTTTCCGGTTTCTTTTAACATCTCATCTAACATTGGTTTACCAATATTACCGATTAAATGTACCTTTTTACCGGCTTGTTTAAGGATGGAATAAATTAAACTGACCGTTGTGCTTTTCCCTTTAGATCCAGTTACCCCAATAACTACGTTATCTATATTAGCTAAAAAAATATTTGTGGCGGTAGTATAGGGTTTAGTGATTAAGTTTTTGGGAATTCCTGGGGAACGAATTATAAGATCATAATTTTTTTGCTCATCAAGATAGTTGGGGTTATTTTTTATATCGGCAATACCAATCAAAGCATTTGGATAATATTTTTTTAAAAATCTTTCCGTTGCCTGTCCTTCTTTACCATAGCCTAAAATTAGGATTTTTTTATATTTTTTTAGCTGATCTAGTTTCATATTTCGATTATACTCAATATAACCCTGAGCTTGTCGAAGGGTCATATGATTTTAGAAACGTCAAATTCTTTTTTATTTTTAATCATTTCCAACGCCTGACGTGACTCTTCAAATGTTCCCACGCAATCAAAAGGTTTCATTTTGCCTTTTCCAATAAGATCATGATATAAAGGTATTAATTGAGGATCTTCAAGTAAATTTTTATCAAAAATTTCTACAACTTCTTTTTTAGTCAAATAGGCGGCTAATATAATAAATACAAAAGCGCATTTGGGACACTCACCGCACCATCTTTTTTGATTGGCGTCCCCTTTTATTTTAAAGTTCTTATTACAACTTGAAAAAATGGGGAAGTATTTTTTATAAGAGGAAAACATTTTTGCAATTTCCATTTCTGAATATGGTCTTAGATTTGAAGAATAATCAATATTTAGAGTGATATTTTGTTTCACATATTCCTGAAAAAGTTTCTCAAACTCTTCCGACTTACTCCATTGATGATTAATTTCGACTCCTAAATAATGGACGTTGCCGAAATTAGCGCTTTTTCCATTCGGGATAATAATCGAAGAATAGTCATAAATAACAGCAAGTAACAAAGCGATAAAGCTGTAAACGGCGGTGATTGGAATATGGCCGTTGTAGGTTGATTTTAAATCAAACAATTGCTGATCTAACTGTCTTTTGACGATTAAATAATTAATTTCCATTTTTTTAGATACATCTATTTGAATATTAGATGCATCTGATTGAGCGTCCAAAATAAATCCGGTAATTTCCTTATTTTGTTTTTTAAGTTTTTCTACAGAAACGATTGAATCTTTCCCGCCTCCGATACCAATTAAAGTCCTATCTTTTCTTTTTTCGTCAACTGGCAAAGTTTTTACGTCATCACTAAAAGGAAAGTTTATCAAATCTCTAAAATCAATTTTATTTTTGTAAAAAAATTCTCCCAATCCTTTTGTATAAACGGTATTCCAGAAACGGGCTTGAGCATTGGATAAATCGTAAGGAAGGATGATTTTTTTTGGGCAATACATTTTGAAATACGTTATTCCAAGAATAATGTGGAGGTTACTCACAGCATTTTCTAACAAAACTGAATTGACGGAAGAAGAAATGGGAGATGGTAAAATAATTTTTTCAGTCAGATCAAGTCCGTTAGTTTTATAATTAAAATTGATCGTTCTTTTATCTGGCTGCATCTCGTACGATATAAATTCAAAAACATCTAGTTTTTGTATCATAGGCTTAGACTATATTTTATCAAATCAGCTGTTTTTCTATCTCAGTTAACAGTTTATTAATTCCATAATCAGTTGTCACGGAGATATATTGAGGGGTATTGACGGCATAAGTTTTATTAATTTTTTTTAAGAATGCTTCTGCATCGCCCTTGAAAGCATCTATCTTGTTAAATACATAAATTATTTTTTTAGTATGGACTTTAAGTTCTCTTAAAATATTATTAACGATGGTGATTTTTTGATCCATTTCCGTATCTTTGATATCGATTACATGTAAAATCATATCAGCGTTGATTGATTCAAGGAGCGTTGATTTAAAGGAATCTATCAATGACGGAGGCAGGTCTTTTATAAAACCAATTGTGTCAGAGATAGTCACTTCTTTTTTGAGAGTAGGTAGATAAAGTTTTCCAGTAACACTATCAAGAGTGACAAAGAGGGCATTCTCAACGACCTTATTTCTTTTGGTTAAATAGTTAAACAAAGAAGTTTTTCCGGCATTTGTGTAACCGACGATGGAAATGCTTTGAATGTTGTTAAATTTTCTTCTTTCAATTTGTTTTTGGTGTTGGAGAGATAGATGATCTAACTCTTCTTTTTTTAATCGTATTTGAGTTCGAAAGTGGCGCTTCATTATCTCAATATTGGTTTCACCCTGGCCTTTTGTGTTAGTTCCTCCTCCGCCTTGACGGGAAAAATAATCTGCACCGAGTCCGTAGATTCGTGGTCCCATATGATGCATTTGGGCGAGTTCAATCTGCAGTTTTGCTTCTGCGGTATGGGCATGTTTATCAAAAATATTTAAGATAAGATCAAAACGGTCCCAGACTTGAATCTCGGGGTGATCGTTCCATAAATATTGAGTGAGATTAAATAAAACACTAGGTCTGACGATAGCGTTGACAACAATAATGTCGATTTTTTGTCTATTAACGATGCTAACCAGTTCTTCTACCTTGCCTTTGCCGATGAATGTTGCCTTATCTGGATGAGAACGATGCTGGATCACATCAACTACATCAATTCCATGATAGGTCGCGACCAAAGATTTTATTTCCTCAAGATTTCTTTCGGCCTCTTCAATCTTTTGGAAAGGATTAACCACATCGACGATGACAACCTTTTTTAATTTTGACATTAGATATCAAATTATACAACTTTTTGATAAAATGGAGGGATACCAGAGGTACCCAAGTGGCCAACGGGGGCAGACTGTAAATCTGCTGGGTTTTCCCTTCGAAGGTTCGAATCCTTCCCTCTGGACACTTCGACGAACTTACTTTTGATATAATTTTTGTATGACGATTACAAAAAATACACCGTTCACAAAAGACGAGATAGTAAATCTTCGAGAATTATTTGATATTTATATAAAAACCGTAATTGATATAAAAAGAAAAGTTTGTTCAGCTGGATGTGATAGACATTTTGATAGTGAAAAAATTTTATTGGATCAAGGATCTAAACAGGAAGATCTTTGGGGAGGTGGAATAGATCTTGAAACAAAAATTATTGACTTTAATTCAATGATTAATATCAGACCCCAGCAAGGTAACACAAGTAATGAAATACAAGACAAGACTAAAAGGGATGCATTTGAAAAATTAACTAAATATTTTTTTAAAATTTTATATGAATAATAAATTTATTTTAGAATCATTAGCTAGTGATCTAAAAAGAGTTGCTATGGGATTACATCGTGGATCAAATGTAATGGCGCAACGATTTTTGGATGAGGCCTTAAAAAGAAAAAGCGAAGTTGAATTAAAAATAGTTGCCCCATACATCAAGAAAATTCTTGCTCAATTAGATAAAAATATTAATGCTGAAAATGCACTTATGTTCAGTACACTTATTCAAAACTACACTCAGCATAAAAAGTTTTAATGTTCTATTTAACCAAATAAGAAAGTTTTTTGAGAGTTAGATGATCAAAAAGAAAACAAAAAATATAACAGCTTATTGTGTAAATAAATAATAGTATGAATGGATACGAAGAATTAAATGTTGTTACGTTTGGAAAAATTTGCAACAATGTTTCAAAAAATATTATATGACATAAGTAGACTCCAAATGAATAACTTGCAAAAATATTAATAACTTTATTGATTTTTTCTGAAAAATTTACTTGTTCAATTAATAAAATAGAAGACAATATAAGTATTGTTCCCAAAAATAATCTCATTCCCGAATAATTATAACCCCAAGGTTGAGGAAATTTAAATATTAATAGTAATGATAAAGATGACCTAACAAGGCTAAATAAAATAACTCTTTTTTTGTTTTGGTTTACTAAAGTTCTAAATAATATTCCAAGAGACGCATATTTTATTAGTTCAACAATTTGGCCATAACTTTTTCTAATTTCATCGCCCATAGGATTAAAAAAACTTGTATTAAAACCTGTATATTCAAGAATAAAAGCAGCAATAATAATCACAAAATATAAAGGAATTCTTAGTTTGGTCGGTAAATAAGTGATAAGCCAGAAAATCAAAGTAAGGAAAATCAATAAGTTTAAATAATAAAGGGGTGTATCAACAACTTTACCAGTAAAAAGTTGTAAAAAAATATTTTTAATATTTATTAAATTTGGTTTTAACAAAAATCCGACTCCCGACCAAAAAATAAGCGGAAGAACTAGTCGTTTTATTCGTAATAAAATAACTGAAAACGATAATTTGATTTGAG
>Ga0210006_1001575_pt1 | contig 15641 bp, 14 predicted proteins | sample CryGey02umfilter_2_FD_185452 | JGI IMG/M metagenome (GOLD analysis project Ga0210006, IMG submission 185452) | Groundwater microbial communities from aquifer in Utah, USA - Crystal Geyser 4/10/14 0.2 um filter (SPAdes) (version 3) | ecosystem: Environmental > Aquatic > Deep subsurface >... | reverse complement strand
ACGGGGGGGGGAAAGGCTTCGGTTATAAGGCCAACTGGGTCCGGGGACACGCCGGGCGCGAGTATAACTCCATGTAAATATAAATACGAAAAGGTTGCAGGATTGATTTCGTATTCATAGCATGGTTTGTTATATTTCCAAGTAAAGCGCAAAAGGGTGCTGTTTCGGCGGGGGTGGTTCGTCCTCGCAAAGCTTTGACGTTTCCGAGAAATCGGGATGAGCCGAGGGATGGTATGGCAAGTCAGAGTTGACGCCATCCTAAAGAACTTTTCCGCCATCGGCGGGAAAACCCACTGAATTTCCCGAATATTTCGGGAAAGGAGGAAGATATGGAAAAAAAATTTTTACGCGTCGAAGGCGAAGCGGTCCACTTGGTGACGGAGCGCGTTGAGCGCACGGTCCGTCTTTCCGACCTCATGGGGGAGGTCGTGAAGGAGGGTGGAATCACCACCCCCATTCTCCCGCTGGGATGCAGATTTTTTTCCCAGCGCGGAGAACGCTCAGTCTTCGTGATTGAGCAGGTGCCGACCACGCGCCAGATTGAATGGGAGGGCAAGTGGAAGCTTGCTTTTCCATATATTGTTTTCGTGGTTGTCTTCAGTGGACAGGCGGTGTCCAGCGGGGAATGCCGGGTATTTTACCGCACATCGCCGTTGGGCAACGGCGATGACAGGTTGTTAAGGCCAAACCTGTGCAACACGCACCAGAACGGTGCGATTTGCACGGGGAGTATGAGGGTGGATGGCGACACCCTGGCCCAAAAAGCCGAAAGTTTCGTCACGAATTTCTGGAAGTCCCATTTTAATTGGGACTTGTCTGTCAATAATTACGAGCCGGCCGCCCAGAAGTTCGGTCAGGTTAGGGATCTCCCGACCTGGCAGGAAGAGTCGGCCAAAAATCCACTGTTCCCCTTGGGGGTCAGTTGGTTTGAGGCCGGAAAACTGCAAGATGTCATTGAAGGGAGGTGCTAATTATGGCCTTCCTGTTTCTGAACAGCAGCCTTGCGGAGCGGTGCCGCGAGGTGGGGATAGAAGTAAGGGAGGAGGGTGATATGTTTAAAGTAAACGAATTACCCTCCTTTGTAGAGGTGCTTGAAATAGAGGGTGAGCACCTTAGGGATTATAGACTTAATACCGTTTCCTCCACCTCCCCCTCTCCCGCTAATCCAACGGCGGGTAAAAAAAGCGAAGGCGTTGGTTTAGACCTTCGTCAGCTGGTAAGCCGACTAAAACCCATTAAAGGGCAGAGGTTGGTGAAATGGCTGGAACGGTTCCTCACCGCTCACCCTGACCAGCTGGATCAGTGGTCGGGACACTTCACCGAGGTGGTGACGGCGAAAGCCATCGCCATTTATCGGCGGCGTGGAGTGGTAGAGGAATACGAAGCGAACGTAGCCTTGTTCGGGCGCCTCGTGAACGCGGCATACGGGGCGCAGATTTATAAACCCGAAGCGGGAATAAAAATCACCGCTTCTGGTGAGTCACAAAATCCTTTCACACACGAAAGGATTTCCTCGTTAAAATTCCTCTCGGGGGAATACGAGGAAAAAAATAAAAGATTTTTCGGGAGGTTGTGTAACTTCCTCCGCGGCCAAAAAATTTTTTATTATGATGCCGGCGGGGACGGATACTATGACCTTCTGGGCATTAAGGGAGAACCAAAACTGGAAGCGATTCCGGTGCCGGTTTTCCTGCAAGTTATGGAAATTGGTTTTGGTGCCGACGGAAATAGCCGTCGCATATTAGCGAAAAACTTCTTTCTTGAGTCAAATTGGTTTGAGTTGATTTGGCAAGAGAAAGATAAATGGAACAGATTATCCGAAAGCGACACGATGTCGTGAGTAGGGAAAGGAGAGAGAATGGAACCGATTTTTCAAGTTAACGGAATTTTTCCAGCCTACTGGGCTGGTCAGCAGGGCTTTTCGCTCGAGCTGATTGAAGTTCAGTTCGCGTACGTGCTGGACGCGAGCGGCTGGAAGTTATACAAACGAAACGGGGTCAGCACAGCTTTAATACCCGTTTCTACGGTTTCCGGCTTGGTCGAGCTGGAAACAAAAATAGATTTTACGGCCACCCGGATTCCTCTCGACCTGATCCGGCGCGTAACCGCTTGGTTCAAAGCGGTTTACGCAAAATACAGGTCGGAGGCAGTGGGGTATTTGTATTACTCTGCTACCTCTGGGGAGTGGCAGTTTGTGCCGCCAACACAAACCGCCACCGGCGCTTCCGCCTCATATGAGGCCGCGCCGCGAATTGAAAATTGGCAAGTCGTGGGAACCATCCATTCCCACGGCTCAATGTCCGCGTTCCACTCAGGAGTGGATGACGCGGACGAAAAAAATTTCGATGGTGTCCATATCACCATCGGCCGGTGCGACAGCGTACCGGAATACTCTTGCTCCCTGGTAGTTCAGGGGAAAAGAGAAGTTGTGGATCCGTCGGTTTTAATCGACGGGATGGCACCGGCGGATGCGGTGCCGATGGCGTGGCTCTCTGCCATGAAAGAGAGCGCTCCCCGCGGGCTGGATGTCCTCTTCCAGTCTCAGGCGGACGACCTCTACAAGAGGTATTATGTCGGGGAGATGAGCGAGGCCAGCTACAAGGTTGAGCTCGCCAAAATAGAGGAGGCCGACTGCGCTCACAAGGCGCGGGAGGCGAAGTACAATCCCTCCTTAATAGGGCGGGAATTTGGTGGAGATTTTGGCTCGGAAGTTTCGAGCGCAAAAGCCTTATCGGGTTCTCACCCAAAGAAGGAGAAAAAAATAAAAGGAGGCTATCATGCAAAATAATCCGTCCGCTCAACCCAAGGAGCGCCGGATCGTGATCGTCGGCTTGGGTGGAATCGGCAGTTGGGTTATCCAGGCTCTCTGCCCGTTTCTGCAGTTCAGCTCAGATAACTGGACACTTGTGCTCATCGACGGGGATGAGTACGAGGAAAAAAACCGCACCCGGCAAGCTTTTGATGAACTTGGAAGCAAGGCCGAAGTGCAGGCGGGTTGGGTGGTTCGCAAATTTAATCGGTTGCGCGTGCAACCGATCACACAGTATATTTCCTCTGATGGCGAGGAAAATACTTACCCCGTCAATACCGCCATTCGCAGTGGCGACATCGTTTTTTCGTGTCTTGATAATCACAAGACGCGAAAAATGGTGGCTGACCACTGTACCACCCTTAGAGATACTGTGCTTATCTCTGGGGGGAACGAATACACCGACGGCAACGTCCAAATGTTCGTTCGTCGGCAGGGTGAAGACAAAACCTGCCGACTGGAAAAATATCATCCGGAGTTCATAACTCCGGGCGATAAAGCGCCGTACGAGATGAGTTGTGAGGAGTTGGCGGCCAGCTCTCCACAATTGATTTTCGCCAATCTGACCGCCGCAATTCTTATGCTCAACGCATTTTACGCGCTTGAGCAGAAGAAAACGGATTGGCAAAAATCCGAGGTATATTTTGATATTGTGGCGAACGCCGCCACACCTCGGACACGGAAGTAAAAAATTTTCTGTATTATCATTCGGCAATAAGGTCGGTGGTAAAGCAGAAGAAAAACCAAAACGTCCCGAACAGTTCGGGACAAGTCTCTCGTTGCAAGCCATGCGACGGGAGAGAAGGAGGAAAAATGAACAAGATTATTAATGGCGTGAACACCCTCACAGCGTCGCTGTGCGGGAAATCGGTAGCCGAAGTTCTGGGCATGCTCGCGCAGGCCCTGAATATCGATAACGTCGCGGTGCCCACGGTCAACGGCTCAACCGTCTATCCGTCCTACATTTTGCAGGATGGCGACGAACTTGAGTTCGTCAAGGCCTCTGGGGAAAAGGGCTAGTCGCTAACTAGTCCGCAAAAATTTCGCTCCTTTAGCAAGAGCGTTGCTCGAAAATCTACGAGCATAAAAGTATGAGTTGTCAGTTTAGTATCCATGGCATGGCCTGACATAAAATAAAGCCAACACAATGGAGCCAAGGGAGTTATCCCGGGGAAGCAGAGCCCGAAAATAACAAGTTTAGTTAGGGTTTTAAAAGAGGCAAGCATTGGTTTACACTTGCCTCTTCTTCCGAGTTTATTTAAAATAAGTAAATTCAGAAGGAGAGAGTTAACTTTAAAAAGTTAATAAAATATAATCGCACTTTAACAAAAAGGAGATAAACATGGTTTGCATAACTATTATAAAGGGAAGATGGAAAGGGAGGGTCAGATATTTTTCCGGAGTTCGAGTGATTAAGGCGTTTATGCCTTTTAAGCTCGGCGAAGAAGTTGATCCGACAGAGATTTTTTTCGGTCTTGTCAGCCACAGGAATGACTGGCAGGTAGATTATAACCGGGCTACTTCCGAGGAGTTGCTTGTTTGGTTCCGCGCCGAGATTGTTGCCAGAATTATGCGCGCTCTGGATGAAGGTCGGAGTGTCCGGTTTATGAGCAATGAATGGTCATGGCAGGCGGATGGACCTAATCTTCTTAATCTCGCTCAAGAGATTGAAGACACCATCGTGAATTCCGGATTTAACATCTGTCTTGAATCCGATGATGAGAATGGTGTCGTTATCGGCACCCAAGGTCTTGAGTAATTCAAATCAGACCCCCGCTCCCGAGGGATGATATCGGGTGAAAGGAGGAGAATATGATTGCACACGATCTGTTAGTGCAGGCAATAAAAGCCTGCGATGATGTGGCGACAGAGGAATCTGTTGCTATATGGATTTGTGGAAGCGGCCCTACATCACGCGCTATGCAGGTGTGAAGCGGCGCTTGCCCGACCGTACTATTCAATATCCGTGTCGGAGGATGGTCTGTATAGGGTTAATGTTATAGACTAATTTTTGCCGCTTCCCTCCGAACCGTCGTTGGTGCGGGAGTGTTTAGATAGCGTCCCGAATTGGAGAGAAGGAATGGTTTTCCTTCTCTCCCTATTTTTGAGGCATTATCAATGGTGATGATGTTTTAAAGATCGATTTGTTCTTTTTAAAAACTAACCCCCGCTCCCGAGGGATGATATCGGGTGAAGGAGGACGAGATGAGAATGTATTCACTGAATACCGAAATAGCTCGGATTGCTTTTATAATAAAGCATCGGGGAAAGAAAGAGGACCAGGACCTGCTCGATAAGATCGCGCGGATCTATGAACTTAAGGGCAGAGAGGCGGCAAAAATATACATGCTAGCTTCTAAAATTGAAAACAAAAAGTTTTTCTCAAGACTTTTTGATTTCATGGAAAAGCAACTTGAGTATCATAGATGCTTAATTGAGCCAACAATAATTCGCAGTTATAATGGGATTATTGAATATTATTGATTATTTTAAGAACCAAGGATTTTCAGGGGAGGTTTTAAAAATCCCTGTGCATTGTGGGTAATATAGATTAACCCTCTCGTCTTGAATGCAGGTAGCTCAAGGCGGTCAACTTTCAGCGCAACATTGGCTATCACTCCTGTATAGGAAATTGGTAGAAAAATCCAGTGCACTGTGTCTGATCCTGCACCCCTTTGGGGTCATTAGGGTTTAATGGGAATAATTTCAACGCATTTTATTCCCTTCCAACTTAATTTCATAAAGAAATTTGTGGAATTAAAAAGGAAAAGATTTTTTTAATTATTAAAAAAATATATAAAAATTCACTTATCCCGCTACTTATTAAGAAGAGTAACAATATTAAGGAGGGGAAAAAAATCCCCCAACCCCCTTTAGTAAAGGGGGAATTAATATAGAGGAAAAAATAAAACCGGCGGGGACGCGCAGGGCATGGAAAGTGGTAAATATTTTCTTTATCTCTCTCCAAAGAATTCTATATAATTTATATAGGATAAAAATATTTATACTTTTCAAAAATGCTCTGCGCGTCCGTGCCGGTTTTAAACCTCACCCTAGCCCTCTCCTTATTAAAGAGAGGGATTTTTTAATAATTAGCATATTTTATATAAATTCTTTAATATTAGTAAAAATATTAAAAATTAATATAAATAACATTAGATTTCTATCAATCCATTGATACTTTTCTCTTGTATTTCTATCAATGATATGATATAATTTTAGTATGATTAAACGGGAAATATTACAAAAAATTAAACCTTGGCTGGGAAAAGAGAAGATATTGATTATTAAAGGCGCTAGGCAGGTTGGTAAAACTTATTTGCTTAATGAAATTAAGAAAGACTTGGAGAGCGCTGGCGGTAAAGTTGCCTATTTATTAGCTGATGAAATTGACAATAAGCCGATTCTTAAAAGTTCGGCCAGTTTAGAGTTGTACTTGGAACAATATTATAATTTTCCTAATGATTATATTTATTTAATGATTGATGAATTTCAAGTGATAGAAGAAGCCGGATTATTATTGAAGAATATTTTTGATAAATATAAAATGAAGATGCAACTGATTGTGAGCGGATCAAGCACTTTGGAAATTAATAAAAATTCAGTGCATTTAACCGGTCGGGCAATTAATTTTAATGTTGAACGAGTTAATTTTAAAGAATATTTTGATTATCGCGAAAAGATTAATACCTCGCGCTTGAAACTTTTAAAATTTAATGAACTTAAATTATTTTTTGAAACTTTTAGGACCAAATTGGATGTTAGTTTGGGCGAATATTTATCATACGGAGGTTATCCGGAGGTTTTGATAACCAAAAGCGCGGGAGAAAAAGAAATAGTGCTTAAATCCATTATTAAAACTTATATTGATAAAGATATTATTAATCAAATGAATATTGATAATGTTAATGGATTTAATAATTTAATTAAGATTTTAGCCGGACAAATTGGACAAATGGTAAATAATAATGAATTAGCAAATACAACCAATATTTCCATTAATACTTTAAAAAAGTATTTGGATATTTTAGTCGGTACCTATATTATTGATTTAGTAACCCCGTATTTTAAAAATATTAGAACAGAGATTTCCAAGATGCCGAAGATTTATATTTCGGATATCGGAATCCGCAATTATCTTTTACGGTCATTTATTATGGATTTGGATGGACAGGGCGGAGTGATTGAAAATTTTATCTATAATACCCTGCTCACCCAATACGCAAAAGAATATATACATTTTTACCGCACTTCTAGCGGGGCTGAAATTGATTTTGTAATGGAAGATAAAAATAATAAGTTAATGCTTTGTGAAGTTAAGTATAGAAATAAAGTAAATATACCGGTAATAATGAAAAACTTTTCCAAACGGTATAATAATACGGGAATAAAATTAATAATTACAAAAGATATATTAAGAAAGGAAAACGATATATATTTTATTCCGGCTATGATTTTGCCGTTTATTGACTTAAGCAAATAAATAGTTATTTTAGTATTTATACTTTTCAAAAATGCTCTGCGCATCCCCGCCGGTTTTTTATTAGTTATTAACATTGACAAAATTACTAATATTTGCTAAAATGTAATTATAGAATAAAAATAAAAAAAATCTAAAACACCCGCCTACGCTAAAACTTCGGCGAGGCGCGAAAATAAAAACAAAAATGGCAAATATTAATACTTCGGCTAATATTGGTTTTATTGGCTGGAAACATTACAATCAAGTTTTAAAGAAGGCAATGGAACAGGAGTTCAGCTGGTTTGGACTTTTAATAAGTTTGTCCATTGCTTTTTTTATTGTCTTATTTTCGGCTATTATTTTAAATCTGGCTTATCAATCAATAGAAACAACAAAAAATAATAAAATATTGTTTAATGATAAAATATATAAATTAGAAAGTTATGATAGGGGGCAAAAAATAAATGATTATATAAACATAGATTATATTAAGCATAATCAAAGGTCGCAATTAGATGATACTTTAAACTATAAGAGAGTATAGTATAGAATTATCCAAAGTTTATAAATGCATATTAATTATTAAAATATTCATTTATAATCTTTGGATCAACCAAGGATAACAGCTAAAACAAATATATGCTGTTGACGCTCTTTCAAATATAAAGGGGTAAAAAGGTAATTTACGATTGAAAAAACATGGGCTGTGTTGATTTGACAGCTATAAAAAGACTGCATAATTAGCACAGCTCTCCTTCCTGCTTCGCCACTCAAAAAGTGGTTGAGCGAGCATGGAGATTTTAATAACTAAAACAAAAACACCGCGGACTCAAAATGCGGTGTTTTTGTTTTTCGTAAATAATGCTAATATGGCCGTGTCGCTAATGTAAAAATTTTTCAAAAAATTATTTTTAAGATTAGCCAAATTTGACAAAAATCAAATAAAATTATTTTTGCTAATTTTAGATAAAAAAATTTAATTGGCGACAGTACCAATATGTAATTAATATTATAGTAATAAATGTATTTATTATTTATAAACGATCTTTTTAAATTTGGAGGGAAATACCATGAAAGTATTAATAATTTACGCTAAAAATACATCAGTTTTTTGGAATTTTAAGCCCTCAATAAAATATTTGGGCTTATTTGGGAAAAAATCATTAGTTGCTCCGCTTGGCCCCTTAACTGTATCGTCATTACTTCCCAAGAAGTGGGAAAGACGTTTTGTTGATCTTAATGTAAAAAAAAGACTTAAAAGGAAAGATTTATTATGGGCTGATATAATTTTTTTAAGCGCCAATGTAAGCACTCACAAGGAAAGCGTTGGTAATACAATAATAATATGTAGAGAGTATGGAAAATTAATAGCAGCGGGAGGGCCCTTTTTTACGCTTCAGCCGGAAAAATATAAAGGTAAAGTAGATTATTTAATATTGGGTGAAGCAGAAATTACACTGCCTTTATTTATTAAAGATTATGAAAAAGGCGAAGCTAAATCAATTTATAAGCCCGAATCTAACCAATGGGCAGATATAACAAAAACACCGCCACCGGATTGGTCGCTTATTTATTTTAATGATTATTGTGTTATGCCTGTACAGTTTTCAAGAGGTTGTAATTTAGATTGTTATTTCTGCAATATAGGAGTGTTATGCGGCTATAAATTAAGACCAAAGAATCCAGTACAAATAGTAAATGAGGAAGAGAAACTTTATAGGTCAGGATGGCGAGGTACGGTAATGTGGGTTGATGATAATTTATCTGCAAACAAAAAAGATATACTGAAAGAGACATTAATACTCGTAGATGAATGGCAAAGAAAAAAAGGATATCCTTTTAAGCGTATTACTCAGGTTGACATAGGAGTTGCTTGCGATGAAGAATTAAAGGAGTTGTTAAAAAATGCAAATTTTAATGAACTTTTTATTGGGATAGAAACTCCATCCCAGGAAGGACTTAAAGAATGTGGAAAGAAAAAAAATTTAAGCGTAGATTTAGAAGAATCAATAAGTAAAGTGCATAAAAACGGGCAACAGTTGGTAGCCGGTGCTATTATGGGGCTTGATAGCGATCCGATAAATATTGATAAAATAATGGAAGATTTTTTTAAAAAATCAAAAATTCCAGTAATAATGCTTGGTCTTTTATGCGCTTTGCCTGAAACAAAACTTTGGTATAAACTTAAAGCAGAAGGGAGATTGATTGAAGATTTAGTTATAGACAATACAAGCGGAATTACTAATATTATTCCCAAAATGGGTATTGTTAAACTTAGAGATTTATATAAAAAAGTTTTAACTGCCCTATATATAAACAGGCGGAATTATTATCAGCGCGCGACGCGATTTATGCAGGAATGTATTCCATCAGCCAAATCAAGGGTTAGTTGGGATGATATTTTCGCTTTTATAAAAAGTATTTTTAGTATCGGTATTTTTTCTAAATCAAGCCCCTACTATTGGACTCTTTTGTTTAGAACAATATTTACAAACAGAAAAGCATTTCCCATAGCAGTAAAGCTGGCTATTCAGCATGTTCATTTATTAAAATATGCCAAAGGGGTTATTAAAACAATCTAAATATTCTATAGCCGAAGGGATAAAATTCCATTCGGCTTTTTTTACTTTTTAAATAATTAAATATATTGTATAATATATTTAAGAGCATGTACCATGCGATTTATAATAAATAAATAAATTGTTATGTGTTACATGTTTTATGTTTTGTGAATTAATATTTATGTATTTAGAAAAATTGGAAATTCAAGGTTTTAAATCTTTCGCCCATAAGAATTTATTAAAATTCCCGGGCATGCTGGATGAAACCAAAAGGGGGATAACAGCCATCGTCGGGCCTAACGGTTCGGGCAAATCAAATATTGCCGATGCTATCCGCTGGGTTTTGGGCGAACAGAGCATGAAAGTTTTACGCGGCAAAAAAAGCGAAGATATTATATTTTTCGGCTCTTCCAAACTGAATAAATTAGGCATGTCCGAGGTTTCATTATTTTTAAACAATGAAGACCATAAAGCGTCGATTGACTATACCCAGCTGGTTTTAACCAGGCGGGTATACCGCGACGGCTTGAGCGAGTATTCGCTTAATAATAGCCGGGTCAGATTGGCCGATATCCAAATGCTTTTGGCCAAGTCAAAATTCGGCCAAAAAACCTATAGCGTAATCGGGCAAGGTATGGTGGAAGGATTTTTGAATACTTCTTTAGCCGATCGTAAGGAATTTTTTGATGAAGCCACCGGCGTTAAGCAATATCAGATAAAGCGCGATGATTCATTAAATAAATTGCGCTCCAGCTATGAAAATTTAAATCAAGTGCAAATGCTACTGACGGAAATCGAACCGCGCTTAAAAAGCTTAACCAGACAGGTAAATAAGCTGAAAAAGAGAGGTGAGATAGAAAGCCAGTTGCAGGAATTACAACTTCAGTATTACGGAAAAATTTGGCATGAACTAAATGATAAATTTACGGAATTGAATAAAAGATTTTTGGAAATAGATAAGATAAAGCTGGAAAAGGATAAAAAACTGGATAATTTAAACAGAAAACTTAATCAATTGGAGGCGCAAAATAAAACTAGCGAAGAATTTTTAAAATGGCAAAATGAATTAATGAATTTGCAGAATGGAAAAGACCAGCTGACAAAGCAATTGGCTAAACTAGATGCCCAATTGGAAATAAAAATGGAAGCCAACGGCCAATTTGACTTATCATGGCTGACTGGTAAAAAGGAAGAATACGAAATTAAAATTAAAACCATAAATAAAGAAATCAATGATTCCGAAATAATTTTAAATCAAGAAACCAACAAGCAAAATGAGTATCGGAGCAAAAAAGAAGCGATAGATAAAGAGATAAATAATTTAAATAAAAAATTTTACAATTATGCGCCTAATTTAGACAAGGTTGAATCTGGCGCATTGGATAGAAAAATTAAAAATATATTAAATAAAATAGATATAATAAACAACGAAAAAAATATCAATAAAATTATAGAGATAAATATTGAAATAAAAAAAGAATTAAAATATATTTTAGAAATATTAAAAAAATATTCCGACAAAGAAAATTTGGATGAGACGCAAGATAATTTTAAAAAATTAATTACCGAGAAAGAAGAGCTTTTAATAAAAATTAATGAGCGCAATGTTTATCTATCAGCTAAGGGAGAAAGGATAAGAATGCTAAAAGAAAAAAAAGATGAATTAAGCCGCGAGTTAGGCAATATAGAAAATAAATTAAAACGGCACGGGAGTGGCTATGCCGCCGGAAGCGCTGGCAAAGATAGGGATAAATTAAAATTAAGCTTAAGTAGGATTGAAGACCAATTTATCGGATTAAAAGAAAAGATCGGCCAGCAGAGCCGGAAAGAAGGAGAGGAAAGGGCATTTTTCTTTGAATTACAGAAGAAAGTGCGAAATCTGCAAAATGAAATTAACAGCCATAATAATAATTTAAATGAAATTAAGGTAAATTCTACCAGATATGAAACAAAATTAGAGGGTTTGGAAGCCGAAATCAGGCATTCTTACGGCTCCCTTAAAAAAATTAAAGCCAATAGAATGGCCGGACAAATAAATGTTGATGAGTTATTTGCAGGAATAAATAATTTAAAAAGACAATTAGACCAGATTGGCGGCATTGATCCGGAAATAGAAAAAGAATATATGGAGACAAAAGAGCGCTTTGATTTTCTTTCCGGCCAAGTTAATGATTTAGCTTCAGCTATTTCTTCTTTGGAAAAAATAATTAAAGATTTAGACTTAATTATAAAGGAGAGATTTGACAAGGAATTTGAGCTGATCCAAGAAAAATTTGAAGAATATTTTAAAATTCTATTTGACGGCGGCAATGCTAAAGTAATAAAGGTTTTAGCCGAAGAGGAAGATGATTCGGCAATTACATCATCAGAGTTTTTAACTGGCAAAAAGGACCAGGGGCAGACCGTTGAGCAAAGTTTGGAGAAAGCGGTTGGAGAAAATAACGCAAAAGCTGATGATATAGGCATTAAAAAAATTAAATTTTTACAAAAACACAATGCTACCGGTTTGGCCGGGATTGAAATTAAAGCTACGCCTCCGGGCAAGAAAATAAAAAATATTTCCATGCTTTCCGGAGGAGAAAGGGCTTTAACTGCCATTGCTTTAATTTGTGCTATTATTAGCGCTAATCCTTCGCCATTTGTGGTATTGGACGAAGTAGACGCGGCGCTTGACGAAGCTAATTCCGAGCGGCTGGCAAGGATTTTAGAAGATCTTTCCCATAAGACTCAATTTATCGTTATTACCCATAATCGGGCCACGATGCGCCGCGCTAATATTTTATACGGAGTAACCATGCAGGACAACGGCATATCAAAGTTAATATCCATCAAGCTGGATGAAGCAGGAGAGAAAAAAGAAGTAAGAAGCAAATGGTTATAATTTATCTAACTTTGTCATTACTGGCTTTGACCCGCATACTGCCGTCCCGTTTCGCCATAGCTTTAGCGATATGTATTTAATCCATTAGTGTTATATTAATCACAGTCCCCATCACCCGCTATGATTTTTTATTAAAGATTTGAGGGAAGTATGGTAAAATTAAGGCATGAAGAAATATATTATATATGTAATTATTATATTTATTATTTTGATTGTATTTTTTTTATGGTATGTAAATAGAGATATTGAAGGCCTAGAAGTAAAAAACGATAATAAGGATTCAGAAGAAATAGATACAATTAATTGGCAGACTTACAGCAACGAAGAATATAAATTTGAATTATTGTACCCAGATTATTTATCAGAAATAATAAATAATAGTAATCAATTCCACGCAAAATCAGATAAATATGATTGGTTTGATGTTGAAATTATTAACTCGCCACTGAATGGATATAAATATATAAATCAATCAGGCTCTTTTGTCTTTCAATATGATTCAAACTCTAAAAAATGGGTTTCAATTCCAGCTGATATCCCAGAAGGTTTAGCACCTAAAAAATATCAAAATAATAATTTTTTAATATATTATGTTATGATCGCTGACGGTGGCGGGCAAGGAGAAACCGCATATATAGAAAGTCCGTCAAATGATTTTATTATAAAAATGCAATTAAGCAGAAATATCACCGCAGAGCATTATAGTAATAAAGACGAGTTTTTTAAAATATTAGATGATTTTAATTTTTATTAAATATTAAAAAATTTTTTAAAATAAATAATTGGAAATAAATTATTTATGAATAAAAAAATAATTAAAAGTTTTATTATAATCTTTATAATAATATTTATTATATTTATTTTCTCAACTATAATATATTATATTATTATAAAAGATGAAAATAGATATTACGGCATAATAACCATGGAATACTGTGGAGAAATAGGAGGTAATCTATTTGAGCAGGAAAAAGGATGTCCGCAAGGCAAAAGAGAAATAGCTGAAATTAATTATCATAAATATAATATATGGACAGCGTTTATCTGCTGTAAATAATTTATTATAAAAAATAATAAACATAATCCTATTTTTTTGGATTTTCCTCCATATTAACGGGATAAAAGAGAGTTGGTATTTATATCAGCTCTATTTTTTATTTACCAAAATGACACAATAAGGTAAAATGTTGATATTAGTCATCTGAAATAAATTATTAATAATTTTGAATGTGCGGATAAAAACGAGATTCTTCATTACGCTTCGCTTCATTCAGAATGACAAAAAAGAAAAATGAGTTCAAAAATATTATCTGCCGCCGTAGTTGGCTTGGAAGCGGAAATAGTGGAGGTGGAAGCGGATACTTCCAGCGGCCCTTTGGGCACTTTTACCATCGTGGGTTTGCCCGACATAGCCGTGCAGGAATCAAAAGAAAGAGTAAGGAGCGCTATAAAAAATTCTGGATTTAATTTTCCTAAATTAAAAACTACTATAAATCTGGCGCCGGCCGATTTAAAAAAGCAGGGACCCAGCTATGATCTGCCGATTGCCGTCAGCATACTTGCGACCACTTACAAAATAAACATTATTACTTCAACCGAGAATATGTTGTTTGTGGGCGAATTAGCCTTAAACGGACGTTTGCGGTCGGTTAATGGAATCTTGTCCATAGCTTTGGCCGCTAAAAATAAAGGCATCAAAACACTATTCGTTCCGGCGGTTAATGCCAAGGAAGCAAAATTAGTGGAGAATTTGGAAGTTATCGGCGTAAATAATTTAGTTGAATTAACCGAGCATTTGACAGGCAGAAAATTAATTGAGCCGGCCAAAGCAAATAAATTTAATTTTAGCAATAAAAAGATACTTTTGGATATGGCCCATATTAAAGGTCAGGAGCACGTAAAAAGAGCCCTAGAAATTACCGCCGCCGGCTCTCATAATATCCTTATGAGCGGACCGCCAGGATCAGGCAAAACTTTATTAGCCCGCACTATTCCTTCCATACTGCCTGATTTAACCTTAGAAGAAGCCCTTGAATTGACAAAAATATATAGCGTGGCCAATGAATTGCCCGCTGACGAAGCTTTAATGACCAGCCGGCCTTTCCGGTCGCCTCATCATACCGCTTCCGGAGTATCCTTGGTGGGAGGCGGCACCTGGCCGAAACCGGGAGAAATATCATTAGCCCATCGGGGAATATTATTTTTAGATGAATTTGCGGAATTTCCGCGCCAAGTTTTAGAAAATTTGCGCCAGCCCATGGAAGACGGGTTGATTAATATCAGCCGGGCCGCCGGCAGTTTATGCTTTCCGGCTAAATTTGTTTTAGCCGCTTCTATGAATCCCTGCCCTTGCGGTTTCAACAGCGATAAAGAAAAAAATTGCCTTTGTTCGCCGTCGCAGCTGATTAATTATAATAAAAAGATATCCGGACCGATAATCGACCGGATAGATTTATTCGTTGAAGTACCGAGGATTAATTTTGATAAATTAATTTCCAATTTGCCCAGCGAGCCGTCAAAAGCCGTAAAAGCCAGAGTGGAAAAAGCCAGAGCTATCCAAAAAGAGAGATTTAAAGATACTGCTTTTATAACGAATTCGGAAATGACTTCGGAAGCGGTTAAGCAATTTTGCGAGCTTAATAATGAATCAAAAAATATTCTTCGCCAAGCTGTAACCCAAATGCATTTATCAGCTCGCGGTTATTTTCGCATTATTAAAGTTGCCCGCACTATTGCCGATTTAATGAATGAAAAAATAATTTTACCGGTTCATTTAGCTGAAGCCCTGCAATATAGGCATAAGGAAAATTAGAAGTGAATAAGTTCAGACACATATTGGACTGCGAAGCAGGCCAATATGCAAACAATTTACACGCTTAGAGGGCTAAAGGGTTTTAATCGATTGTATAATTATGCGTATAAACATAC
>Ga0210006_1001570_pt1 | contig 15670 bp, 15 predicted proteins | sample CryGey02umfilter_2_FD_185452 | JGI IMG/M metagenome (GOLD analysis project Ga0210006, IMG submission 185452) | Groundwater microbial communities from aquifer in Utah, USA - Crystal Geyser 4/10/14 0.2 um filter (SPAdes) (version 3) | ecosystem: Environmental > Aquatic > Deep subsurface >... | reverse complement strand
GATAAACAATCTGATAAAGGGGCGAATGCGTTTGGGGTGGCCACCGCTTAATTTGGATCGCTTGACAGGCATTGTGGAACAGCATTTTTTAGGGCACGATTTGACCGAAGGTCGGATGCAGCTTTTTTTCCGCGTTATTACGGAATCAGGTGAAATCAAAAGCATTCCCGTTACTCAGTCTAATCTTGTCGTGGCGACGCGCGCGGCGTTTGCCCTTCCCGTGCTTTGCCCTGAAGTGAATTATGAAGGTGAGGTTTGTTATGATGGCATGATCGGGGAAACATTACCGCTTCAATTGATTCAGGATGCGCGTGACGAGACGCGTCGATTGCTTTTGATCCATCATAGTCTTCTTGAAAAACGGGATTTGAAATCGGAATCGTGGTTGTATCGGTTTATTTTAAAACGACGTCCTAAACTTTTGGTCGTTTTTCAGCAGTCGATTGAAGATCATAATGCGGCGATTGATTTGATTCGTAGGCTGGACGGAGATGGACAATTGTATGTCATTAGTCCCGATGCTACGGGCGTGCCCACTTCGCGCACTCTTGAGCGTTCTAAAAAACGCCTTGACGCTGATTTTGAGTTGGGGGAAGGAGTTGGTAGGCGTCATCACATTAATGTCAGTAGGTTCTTAAAAGGAGAGAGTCCGACGATTTTGAGTGGATGAGATTGGAGTCGGCGAGGATGATTATCCTCGCTTTCAGATGATCGGTGGAGACTGGCGGTTATCGTCGAAATAATAATTTACAAAAAGTACCCCCCTGCACCCATCCTAAATTAGGAGGGGTATTTTGTTGGACAACCAAAAACTCCCCCTCGTGAGGGGGAGTGCAGGGGGGGTACTTTTTTTCTTGACATTATTTTTACCATGTGATAACATGATGATGTTTTAATACGTTAATACAACTATCCGTGATCGAAAAGACTATGAACACCAGGGGGATGAAAGAGCTTTTTGACGCTGTTTCTACAATTCAGACCGCGGCGGAAGCTAAAAAGTTCATGCGTGATTTGTGCACGATTTCCGAACTTCAGGCGATGAGCGAGCGACTCCAGGTGGTAAAGTCGATTCAAAAAGAACTACCGTATCGAACCATCAGTCAAAAAACAGGCGCCAGTACCGCTACCATAACCCGTGTTGCCCATTGGTTGCATCATGGCATGGGTGGGTATGAGCTGGTGCTCGGTCGCGTGAAGTGACCCTTTAAAACACCGGCTTGTATTCACCCGATCCGCTGAAGGCGGATTTTTTTTGTTTTTTTGCGCGAATACGTATTCGCACCTTCGGAATAATATATTTTAATTTTAATTATCATGACTCAAATTATCACTCCTAAAATTTTAAAAGGCACGCGTGATTTTCTCCCCAAAGATATGGCTAAGCGTCAGTATGTGATGGAGAAAATCCGTTCCACTTTCATCCGCTTTGGTTACGACACCATCGAAACACCGGTGATTGAATATGCCGAAACCTTGCTCGGCAAATATGGTGATGAAGGATCAAAGCTGGTTTATCAATTTAAAGACAATGGCGGTCGTCAAATCGCGTTGCGTTATGATCAAACCGTTCCGTTCGCGCGCCTGGTCGCGGCGAATTATCAGGCATTGCCTATGCCGTTTAAGCGTTACCAAATTTCCCGCGTGTGGCGAGCGGATCGTCCCGCCAAAGGGCGTTATCGTGAGTTTTATCAATGCGATATCGATATCATTGGCACGGAAAGCCTTTTGGCGGACGCGGAAATCGCGAAAGTGATTTTTTCCGTTTTTAAGACATTGGGGTTCACCGATTTTACGATTAAATTCAATAGCCGACGGCTCATGAATCGTATTTTGGAGTCCGTTGGAGTCCCGGCCAGTCGTACGGCGGATGTGATTCGCTTGATCGATAAACTCGATAAAATCGGAAAGAAAAGTGTTGCTCGGGAGTTAGAGTGCATTCTTTCCAAAGAGATTGTTCAAAAATTATTGAAAATCATCACTGCATCAGGAGCGAATCGTGAAAAAATCGCGTCGCTCAAAAAAGAAGATTCTCAGGAAATCCGTGAGTTTTTCAAACTCTGTCTTGATTTCGGTATCTCCGAAAAGAATTTGCTTTTTGACCTTAGCCTCGCGCGCGGACTGGATTATTATACAGGGGTTAGTTATGAAGTGGTGCTCAATGATGTTGCTATTGGTTCTGTGGCCGGTGGGGGTCGGTATGGTGATCTTTGCGGTTTGTTTTGCGAAAAGAAATTTAGCGGAGCGGGAGTTGCCTTTGGTTTTGATCGCATCGTTTTTGCCATGGAGGAACTCGGTCTTCTTTCCGAGATTCCGCTCAGTTCGCAGGTGCTTGTCACTTATTTTGATGAATCCGTTTTGCCGAATTCCCTCGCGATTTTTGCTGAGTTGCAGGAGTTCGGTTTTAACGCCGAGATTTACCCTGAAGCCATCAGCCTTTCCAAGCAATTCAAGTATGCCGATAAAAAAGAAATTCCTTTTGTCGTCATTTGTGGATCCGATGAAATTCAGAAGGAGGCTGTGACCATTAAGTCGATGAAAACGGGTAAACAGAAGACCGTTCCGCGTAATCAACTCACGGAATATTTGAAGGGGCTTTCTTTCTAACGGAAGAGTTTTTTATTTTATTTTTTGGCGAGGATAATAATCCTCGCTTTCCAAATTTATGAGAATTGCGATTCAAAACAAAGGGCGTTTGAGTGAATTGAGTATTGCGTTTCTTCGTTCATCGGGGCTCTCTTTTCAACCTAATGGTCGTTCCCTTATCACGCGGTGTGACAATGAAGACGTTGAGATTTTATACCTTCGCTCCGCCGATATTCCGGAATACGTTCGTCGCGGTGTTGCCGATTTTGGGATCGTTGGTCGGAATGTTTTAGAGGAAAAGGAAATCGATCTTCCTATCCTTCGATCTCTTGATTTTGGACAATGCCGTTTGGTTATCGCTGTTCCTCAAAAGTCTTCTATCCAATCCATCCAGGATTTGGAGGGGGAACGTATTGCAACCAGTTACCCCAATACTCTTTCGTGTTATTTAAAAAAGCAGGGCGTTTCGGCGTCCATTATCCCTTTGCGAGGTTCTGTAGAAGCCGCTCCGGCTCTTGACCTTGCTGATGCGATTTGTGATTTGGTTCAGACCGGAAAAACCTTGAAAGACAATGGCCTCACTCCTCTTGTGACGGTTTTGGAGTCGGAGGCGGTACTTATTACTAATTTGCACCGGATCAAGACAGAGCCGTTGCTCCGGTGCATGCGGGTTTCCGGTTGTGGAGCAGATTGTGGATTTACTCCATCGTCAAATTATTATTTTAATCTTTAACTAACTTTAATCATGATTCAAATTTATAAATGGAAGGAAACATTGGCGGAGGATAAAAAGCGCGTTATACGACGTGCACAGGCGGATCTTGAGTCGGTTCGGCCTTATGTATCCAAAATTCTTGCCGATGTTCGTCAGCGTGGTGATGAAGCCGTGCTTGAAATGACTCGAAAATTCGATGATCCGGAATTTACATTAAATCGCTTGCGTGTCAGTTCGTCGGATATCGAAAAAGCTTATGATGTGATTCGCCCCGAAGTGTTTGAGGCGATTCGTGAGCAAATCCGAATTTCACGCGCGTATGCGAAGAAACAACGGTCTGTGATTACCGATCAATGGGAGCTTGAAACCGTTCCGGGTGTTGTTACGGGGTCTCGACTGCTACCACTCGATTCCGTTGGGCTTTACGTTCCCGCCGGCAAAGCACCATTGCCTACCGTATCTCAAATTTTAACCGTTACGGCAAAGGCGGCAGGTGTTCCACGAATTGTTGTTTGTTTTCCTCCCACAGGGGATTATCCGGAAATTCTGGTAGCGGCCAATGAGGCGGGAGCTGATGAAATTTATCGTGTGGGAGGTGTGCAGGCGATTGGTGCTCTCACGTTTGGCACGGAGACGATTCAACCGGTCAATTTTATCGCCGGTCCGGGGAATTCTTACGTTCAGTCGGCGAAGCTCCAGGTGTTTGGCCGCGTGGGAATTGACATGCTTTCCGGACCTTCTGAGGCACTGATTATGGCCGATAATACGGCTAACCCTAAATACCTCGCGGCGGATATTTTGGCCCGTTGTGAACATGGGCCTGATTCGGCCGGAGTGGTGGTGACCAATTCAATGGAAATCGCTCAAAAAACGGTCGAAGAAGTCAAAAAACAGGCACCAAAGCTCGCTCGTCAACAATACATTCCGAAAGCGTTGGAGCTTTATAGCGCGATTGTCGTCGTCGATTCATTGCAATTGATGATTGATTTTGCTAACGAATATAGCGCGGAACATTTGGAAATTCAGACCCGTGATCCTCAAGCTGTGTTTGCTCAAATCCGAAATGCCGGTTCTGTTTTTTTGGGCAATTACGCGCCTGTTGCGGTTGGGGATTACGCCAGTGGAACGAATCACTGTTTACCAACGGGTGTGGCTCCCAAGTTTGCTTCACCGGTGAATGTAGGGATGTTCATGAAAGCGAGTGGCTATCAAAAATTAACAAAAGAGGGGCTTCAAAACCTTCGGTCAATCGTTCAAACCATTTCCGATGTGGAGGGGTTGGACGCGCACAAACGATCGGTTGAGGTGCGGTTGCTTGGCGAGGATTAATATCCTCGCGTTCAGAAATTATTAATTTATTTATTATGTTAGGACTCAATATCACATCACAGGGTTCGGATTGTGTTGAACTTTCTCGCACGACCCGTGAATCCAAAATCGATCTTAAGGTTGAGAAATCCGATCAGCTCGATTTTAAATTCCAAACGGGTATCGCGTTTCTCGATCACATGCTCGAGCACATTGTGTGGCGAAGTGGATTTAACATCACTCTCGATTACCAAACGCAGCAATTCAATCTTACCCACGTGGTGTGGGAGGATGTCGGTTTGGTGATGGGAACCGCGTTTCGGATTTTGGTTGAACAAAATCTGCCGTCCGGCATCGAAGCAAAAGGCGATTCCATGAGTTGTTTGGATGAAGCACTGGCTATGGTGTGCATTGGTTTTGAAGGACGAACGAATTGTTTCTTGGATTTCGATACAATGCCTGGAGCGAATCGTGAGCTTGTGGAGGACGCGAAAAGTTGGGATGTTCGTCAATTTTTTGATGGATTTTCTCAGGGGGCGCGTTGCACTATCCACGTTCGCGGGTTTTCCGGTGACGATCCTCATCACAGCTACGAAGCGGTTTTTCGTGCCTTTGGCGAAGCACTTTCCAAAGTTTTTTCATCCAACCCTCGTCGGGCTGGCATGATCGCGGGCGTGAAAGGAAATATGGATTAATTTATAATTTACAATTTTTAATTTTCAAAAATGATTGCCATTATTGATTACAACGCGGGAAATACGGCTTCCGTTATCAATGCTCTTGAGCGGCTTGCTCAGGAATATATTGTTACTTCCGATTTAGTCCTTCTTGAAAAAGCGGATAAGATCATCTTACCCGGTGTGGGTGCGGCAAAGCCGGCAATGGAGTGCTTGAAGGGGAAAGGAGTCGATCGCTTTCTTCAAAACACAAAAAAACCCGTTCTCGGGATTTGTTTGGGCATGCAGCTTTTCGCGGATTTTTCGGAAGAAGGAAATGTGAAATGCCTTGGAATTATTCCCGGTACGGTGAAACGATTTGGAAGAGAAGTGAAGGTGCCGCAGATGGGGTGGAATAGGGTAATCGTAGGGACAAGTCGCGACGTGTCCCTACGATTATTGCGGGACATTCCCGATAATTCGTATTTTTATTTCGTTAATTCTTATTATCTGCCCGTTTCTGATTATACGATTGGGGTGACGAATTACGGCGTTCCGTTTTCGTCCATCATTCAAAAAGACAATTTTTATGGTGTTCAATTTCATCCGGAAAAATCGGGTGATGTTGGTCTTCAATTACTCTCTAATTTTTGTGAATTATGCTAATCCTACCCGCTATTGACATCATCGGCGGAAAATGTGTGCGACTCACTCGGGGGGATTATTCCACTCAAAAAATTTACGATGCGGATCCGGTTCGTGTTGCCTTGGAATTTGAAAAACAAGGTGCTGATATTCTTCATGTCATTGATTTGGAGGCGGCAAAAGAAGGTCGTCCAATGAGTCAAAATATCATTCCGGCGATTCGAAAAACGATTTCTATTCCCATGCAGGTTGGCGGTGGAATTCGGGATTTTGAAACTGCTGTTTTTTATCTCGAATCCGGAATCGATCGCATCATTTTGGGGAGTGTCGCCGTTTTTAATCCGAATTTAATCCGGCAATTGATCGATCGTTTTGGTTCGGGTCGTATCGTGGTCAGCATTGATATTCTTGATGGAAAAATTGCCACAAAAGGATGGTGTGAAATGAGTGACCTTAGCTATCTCGATTTTGCAAAACGGCTCAAACTCACGGGTGTCACTCAGGTGATTTGTACGGATATCTCCTGTGATGGCACATTGTCTTCGCCGGATGTCACTCCTTTCCTTTACCTCAAAAAACTTGGACTTGAGGTGATTGCCGCGGGGGGAATTTCGGATCTTTCTACCATTCAAAGGCTCCAAGATTTTGGAGTGGATGGCGTTATTGTTGGCAAAGCGTTGTATGAAGGGGCGATTCGGATGGAAGATATTGTTTGTCTCAGGCGAACAAACGTTTGTTCGCCTGCGGAGCGTGAAATAATATTAAAATCCGGTTTAACCAAACGCATTATTCCCTGTATGGATGTCGATAATGGCCGTGTGGTAAAGGGGGTACAATTTAAAAATCTCCTGGATAGCGGTGATCCCGTTGATTTGGCTAAATATTATTCCGATCAAGGCGCGGATGAACTTATTTTTTTGGATATTACGGCGACGGTCGAAAAACGTAAAACACTGGTCGACTTGGTTCGTCGGGTCGCTAAAGAAATCAACATTCCATTTTGCGTGGGCGGTGGTATTCGGACCTTATCGGATATCAGCACCTTGCTACAAGCAGGGGCGGATAAAATAGCGATTGGTTCCGCGGCCGTTACCGATTCCGATTTTGTTTCACAGGCGGCTTCCCAATTTGGTTCTCAGTGCGTTGTTATTTCCGTGGACGCGAAACGCGCCGGTGACCAGTGGAAACTTTTTATAAAAGGAGGCCGTGAAGCGACATCTATAAATGTTCTTGAATTTGTTCAGGAAATGGAGCGTTGTGGAGCGGGGGAGTTGCTTGTGAATTCATTGGATCGTGATGGTACACAGGATGGCTATGATCTTGATTTGCTTTCCGCGATTACAGGTCGGGTCAATATTCCCGTCATTGCCTCCAGTGGCGCGGGTTCTCCGCAGGATTTTTTGGAGGCGTTTACTATCGGAAATTGTGATGCCGCTTTGGCTGCGACCTTGTTTCATGATGGGATTCTGACCATTCCCGATTTGAAGCAGTATTTATCTATTAATTCGATTCCTATCCGATTACAGGCTAGTGCTGCAGTGCGGCAGCAAATCTGTAATACTGTATCACTTAATCAATCATTATATGAATCAACTCAATTTTAATAAATTACAGGGGCTTGTTCCCGTTATCATTCAACATGCCGATACCGCGCAAGTGCTCATGCTTGGATTTATGAATGAAGAGGCGTATCAAAAAACACTCGAAACCAAGCAGGTATGGTTTTATAGCCGTATCAAAAAACGTTTGTGGATGAAGGGTGAAACGTCCGGCAATAGTTTGAATGTGATCCGCATTTCTTCCGATTGTGATGAAGACACATTGCTCATTCAGGTCCGTCCACGGGGGCCAACGTGTCACACTGGGGAGGTGAGTTGTTTTGGTGGTTCTTCTTCTGAAGGCGCGATTCGGAGATTTTATCCAATCCCTGAAGGCGAGCAAGCGCTTGCTCGCCTTCAAAATGGCGTGGATTGCGCTTCATTCACGTGCCTTCAGGGTGTGATTCTTGATCGCCAAAAAAATATGCCAAAAAATTCTTATACCACCTCCCTTTTTCGCGATGGCCTTGATCAAATGTGTGCGAAAGTGGAAGAGGAATCGGATGAAGTTATAAAAGCGGCAAAACAAGAAACCCGTCAGCGACTGATTGAGGAGGTCTCGGATCTTTTTTATCACACCTTGGTGTTGATGGTTGAAAAAGGTGTGAGTTTGGGGGATATTGAAGAGGAGCTTGAGCGACGTCAGAAATAATTTAATTTTTTATATTATGAAAATTCGAACTATTACTACCGGTGTTTCGTTTCAGTCACCTGATGTCGAAGAGCAAGTAAAGAAAACTGCTGAATTTAATCGTAAGGCGAAAACAATATTTGAAAAAGCAGGTTATGAGGTGCAGACAACCAGAATAGCCACTAATTCTTGGGAGGAATATCTTGGTAGTCTTTCAGATACAGAAATTGTAAGCGCAATCCAAAAAATAGAACAAATTTGCCAAAGTCTTGATGTGAGTTTTTTTAGTTTAGGTTATGCAAAAACACCAGAAAGAATGAGGTTGATTCCGGAGTTTAATAAAGTTACTTCGCAAATTTCATGTTCTGCCAAAATTGGCGACAAAGAAGGCGGAATAAATTTTGAAAATGTGAGAATAGCGGCTCAAGTTATTAAAAGTATTGCTGAGGAAACCCAAAGTGGTTATGGCAATTTCAGATTTTGTGCTTCCGCAAATTGTAAACCCGGTATTCCGTTCTTTCCAACCGGCTTTCATGAAGGTGAAACCGTTTTCGGTATTGGTTTGGAGTGCGGAGACTTAGCCATGAAGGCATTTTCAAAATCAGATAATCTTGTTGAAGCGGAGGAAAACCTGAAAGCAATATTTGAAGAAGAGGCAGAAAAAGTCGCTGATCTAGCTCAACAAATTTCAAAAGATTTTGGCATTAAATATAATGGCATAGATGTTTCACTAAATCCCGGGCTTGAAGAGCATGAAAGTATTGCTTTCGCATTTGAAAAACTCGGCTTTGGTAAATTTGGGAATCAAGGCATGCTTACCATCTCCGCTTTGGTTACCCGTGTTCTTAAGGGGTTGTCAGTTAAAATATGTGGTTATTCCGGTCTTATGTTACCGGTTTGCGAAGATCGTGGATTGGCTACGAGAGCCAACGAAGAAACATACGGTATTACTAATTTACTTCTGTATTCGGCTGTTTGTGGCTGTGGATTGGACACAGTTCCCATTCCCGGCGACACACCCGTTGAAAAAATCGAAGCGATTCTTTTGGATGTGGCCACTTTAGCAATAAAGTTAGACAAGCCCTTATCTGTGCGCTTATTTCCGGTGCCAGGAAAAAACGCGGGTGAAATGACCACTTTCAATTCACCTTATCTTGTGAATTGTAAAATTTTAAGAGTCGAGTAAGCTACCGTTCAATCCTACTCCCTTGTCTTAACATTTGGTGGGTCAAATCGATTCCTTTCAGATTGCAATTTTCGTCGATCACGCAGTTTCGGATCACGCAGTTTTCGATATGACAATGTGGCATCATGATCACGTTTTCGAGTGTGGAATTTGTTATTGTGCTATTTTTACCTATAAATATTGAACCGCTCAGTTTGTTATCGATGGTAATATTCACGCCATCTTCCCGGATTACATCATTGCCGATCAGTTCTTGATTCGCTCTTAAATACGCATCAAAGGAACCGATGTCGAACCATTTTTCATCAAAACTAAACACATCAATTTCTTCCCCTTTTTGTAGTAAATGTTCAAAAACACCCCCTAGATTGTCGTTGTGCTCCTTTGAATATTCAATGATGTCTTTGAGGTTCTTTTGAGGAAAAAGGTAGCAACCCGTGCTGACCAAAGTGCTTTTTGGATGCTCCGGTTTTTCCTGAAAACCACTTACTTTTCCTTCCTTGGCGATCACAACGCCAAATTTTTTAGCTTCCTCTAATCCTCCGATATCGTAGGCGGCAAGCATTGGTCGACTTTGGAACGCATTGATAAAATCGTCCATTCGAAAACCAAAGTAATTGTCGCCGGCAATCAACAGTAGGTCTTCTTCAATTTCTTTTTCCTCAATCACCATTGCAGTGGCAGCCAGTGCCCCCTTTTTTCCTTCATCGTTTTTCGCGTCTTCCACAAAAACAGTAATTTTACGATCGGGGAAATGTTTCATCCATTCTTTAAAATCACCTTCGAACGCGGCATTGGTAGAAATAATGATCTCCATTGTTTCAGGAAGCCCTTCCACAATATGTGAAATCATCGGTTTGTCCTTTAGATGAAGCAATGGCTTTGCTTTATTTTCCGTGAGCGGCCAAAGCCTTGTCGCGAAACCGCCGGCGAGAATAATAGATTTCATAATTTTAAATTTACAATTTTCAATTTTAAAACTTATTGAATTAATAATTGGGTTTCTGCTTAAAAATTTAAAATTAAAAATTAAAAATTACCACAGATTGTGCCACCACTTCTTTTTCGGATATACCTTCATGAATGGCATTCCTTCGACTTCCTCGAGGGTGTGATGGCCTTGGAAAATCCCCAAAAGCTCCGGAGGCATGAGGTACTTGATGTTGTTGGCCATCGCGTAATTGATGATGTTGAGCGTCTGTTCCAAATTGTCCGTTTGTAGAATCAGATCGATATTGTGATCGGCGATTGTTTTTTCAAATCGGTTCATTTTCCCAACCACCGGAATGCCGTGAATCATGCTTTTCGAACTTCCGTGCGCGTCGATAATCGCAATCGGTTTGATGTGCGATTTTTTAGTCATGAGCACATGGATGATTCTCTCTGCCCCGCGATTACTCCCAATGATCAAGGTTCGCATAACGCCCACTTCACGCTCGGAATGTTTTTGTAAAATCCATCGAAAAATAATATGCCAGCCATAAATCAGTACAAACGTTAATGCGCCGATATAAATCAAAATCAGACGTGAGAAAAAATCACGGTAAGTGAAGTAGTAAAGTACCATAAATACGGCCACATTCTGAATGGCCACAAAGGCGATGCGTTGCATGTGGCGCCAACTGATGATTTGTTGACTCATTTTGTAAGCGCGAATGAAAAATAAAGCCAGAATCGTTACCGGCGTTGTAGCGAGCGCGATTTTAAAGTATTGCTCAAAAGGAAAGTCGGTTGAAAAAAAGAAGCCGATACGCAGAAAGTAGGCGAGCGCGAAAGCGGCCAGAATGAGGATGACATCCACAATGGCCTGAATGATTTTAAGGCGAATTAAGTATGTATTCATATTTGGTTTTTCAAATTTTACTTTTTCATTTAAGCACGAAAAGCAATGAATGATAATCGAATTATTTGGTCTAACGGTTCATTCCACGCAACCTTTTTATCCGTTCCCGCACGTCCGGATGCGTGCTAAAAAGACTATTCATCCATTTCATTCCTTGCTCGTTGCGCAAAGGGTTTTCGATGTACAAATGCGCGGTGGCTTTGTTGGCAACTTCTAACGGTTCTGTGTCGGCGGCAATTTTTTCGAGTGCTCTGGCGAGTCCTTCCGGATAACGTGTGAGCATGGCGCCGCTGGCATCGGCCAGGTATTCGCGCTGGCGTGAAATGGCCAAGTTCATGATCTTGGCAATAATGGGGCTTAAAATCGCGAGTGCGAATCCAACCAAAATTAAAATACCACCTCCCTTTCCGTTGTTTCGTGAGCGTCTTTGTCCGCCATAAAACATGGAACGAAGAAAGACATCGGAGAGCATGGCAATGAGTCCGATCAATGCCACGGTGATGCTTTGCAGTCGAATGTCGTAATTTTTAATATGTGAAAGTTCATGTGCCATCACGCCTTGCAATTCACTTTTATTCAATTGATCCAGTAGTCCTTTTGTGATGGCTACTGCGGCATGATTCGGGTCGCGGCCTGTTGCAAAAGCGTTGAGTGCGGTATCGTCGATCAAGTAAATTTTGGGTGTCGGAATTCCTGCAGTGATCGTGAGGTTTTCGACGGTTGTGAACAATTCAAAATGATCTTTTTTTTCGATCTCTTTGGCGTGAGCGATTGCCAGTGTCAGTTTGCCGGAGGAATAATAACTGACCATTGCGTAAATGATCGCGATGATTCCGAAAATCCCCAGCGCTCCTATTCCCGCTTCCTGTGTGCCTCCTTGTACATACCCATACGTATAACCGAACAGGCCAAAAAACAGCACAAAAGTGATGAGCAAAATAGAGGTGTTTCTTTTGTTTTGAGTGATTTGGTTGTACATTTTTTTAAATTCAAAATTCAAGATTTAAAATTCAAGATTAATTTTTGAATCTTTTAATTTTCAATTTTGAATGAAGTTATTTGGCCTGATTATACACTGTATTTACCAAATAACTCAACTCGCCACGAGTCAATTTTTGTTCGGGGTCATCCATTCCGCGAGGCAGCCAGTTGAGTTCGTAGGCTTTGTCCATGTACGGCTTGTGCCATTTGGGGGTTTTGCCTTGCCAGACCGGGATTTCATAGACGTCCATTATCCATTTTAGGGCTTCATCCAATGTTATATTTTCGTAGGGTTTGAAGTTGCTACCAATGATTTTCTTTCCTTGCATGTAATTGACGTATTTTTTGAACCAACTGTCCGTTTTTTTCGCGTGATCACCAAAATTCACTTCTTTGCCTAGCCCTTTTTCCTTTTCCAGTAGGTTTTTGCTTTCCAAAATGATTTTTAGAGCTTCCGCTTTCCGTGTAAAAAACTCCGGGCGAAATCGTCCATCCGAATAGCCATTTAGGATCCCTTTGTCAGTCAATTGAGTGATGGCTGTTGCGAAACGGTGATTTTGAATATCCCGGAAACGTTGCCCCAGGACTCCAAAATCATATTTCCCTTTTTTTGCCGAAGATGAATCGGAATATTTAAAAGAGTTGAGCATCTCATTGATTTCCGGAAGGTTTTTGTCAAAATTATTGATCAGGTCGTCGTACTGAATCGTAAAAGCGTAATCGCCATCTTGTAATTCAATGGTGAGTCGTTTGCGAATCTGCTGGTACTTACTTCCTTCGTATTCAACGGTGTATAAATACCCCTTTAGTCCATCCAGCAGTACGTCATTTTTTTTGTAGACGAGTTTCGCGTTTTGATCACTGATGTTTTTTGCCACTTCCTCCAATTTTTTTTCGGGACTCAGCTCCCGTTCATCCCGCGGGGTAAAACCGTAATATACATTGAATTGTCCCTCCATGTTGTTTTTTTGAACCCCTTTTATAAGCAAGTCACTTTCGCGGCCACCCACCGGTTTTTTAAGACGCCAATTGCTTACGGAGTTCATGCTGAAAGCCGGCATTTTGTAATCAATTACGGAATTTAAATTCGGTTCCGCATTTTTTGATCCTGTAAAATGGAATGCGTTTAACACTGGTTCCAGCGTTTTCCACTGTTTTGCTTCTTCATCCAAATTGATCGTGTAAGAAATAAAAATCAGTGAATATCCGTAAGGAATCAGATAAATTGTGTTGCGTTGGTTGTAGGCGGTGTAGGTGATGCGCCATGCCGATTCTCCCGCAAAAGTGACGGCTTCCTTTTTAAAATCCGGAAAGCGTTCACGGGCTCCCGCGAATTCTTCATCCACTTTTTTCATGTAAAGTCCGTCGATCGGAAAAAGATAGTTATCCCACATAATGTTGATTCCCACGCCGTCGTTGATATTTTTTTGTTCGGCATAAAATCCATCGTCTCCCACTTGGGGAAAATACCATCCTTTTGGCAATTTGATTTCAAATTGGGGGTAGCTTTCCGTGCTGTATTCCAGAGTTTCATTGGCGTTGAAGGAGCGTATTAGTTCTCTTTGCAATTCTGTGTCGGCCGCATCATTTTTTGCTTCTATCGCGTCCTTGTTTTCATCAATCCATGGCAATGCTTCACGAATGTCCAGAAAATACCCCACGTTTTCCGCGTACGTTCTTAGATAGGTGGGGATTCCGATGAAATTTCCGTTTTTATCCAGAGCTGTTCCTCCGGAATTTCCGTGATCAAAGTCCGTATCGGTTTTGAAATAGGTGTAACTGTTGAATTTTTCAAAACCGCTGATTTGCCCTCTGTTGATCGTGATTGTGTCTCCGCCACTCGCGGGATATCCCACAATCTGCATTTCCTGCTGTTCTTGCGGGGTCGCGTTGTTTTTGGCGTTCATGTATTTGAGCGGTGGGAGTTTGTTGCCAAACACATCTTCTTCATTGATTTTTAAAAGGCTCACATCAAGTTCCTTACTATTGGCCACCAAGCTGGCCGTGTATTTGCAGAGAGGCTGTTTTTTTACATCAAACGTGATGCAAATTTCAAACACATCCAATGGTTTTTGTTCCACATCGTCAAAAATCACATGGTTGTTGCTGATCACGAGGCCGTTGTCGCTGATCACGGTGCCTGATCCGCTTCCGTAAGGGGTTACTGATCCGGCGAATTCATATTTATAGCTCGTGATCCGTACTGTGGGGTTCATCCGGTTAAAATCTTCTTTCGGCAAATCATTGGCGAGGGCAAAATGGGGGATGGCAAGGAGGGCAATCGCTAACAGTCCGATTCTTTTGAGCATGGTAAAATGTTTAGTGGAGGTGGATTATAGCAGAGATTTTTGAGGAGTTCCAATGACATTTGTAGGAATTTATTCAAAATATTATTGTACTGTTTGTAAATCCAAAATTTCAAAAAAATGTTTCGGAGCGACCGGCTGGAGCGGAGAAAACTCCTTATTCCCCTCTATAAAAAAAGAAAAACAAATTTGAAAATTTTTTAAAACAATTGGGTGCCTGCCCGTCGAAGCCTTAGTGTAGGAAGGATAGCCCCAAAAGGATAACATGTATTTCAGCTAACATGGGTGTAGTAAGGAGGAGGTATGACGACGAACGGAACCGCAAAGTCGCTGTTGTGTGAAATGCCGCCTATTTTTTCGTTTAGTATTGCAAATGTAGTTTGCTAATCAGTTTTCTTACTTGCATCCACTGTTTTCCTAAGTCCATTTCAGTTGGATTTTGATGGAGCACATGAGGCATAAAATGACCTGCCCCCGGGATTGTGAGATGTGCAGTTGCTAAATGTTGTCCGAGTATGGAAGCATGCTCATGAATAACTTTGTCATTGTTTGAACCGACTACTAAGATTCTGCGTCTTTCCTCACCAGTTAAGTCTATGTTTGGTGTTGGAAAAAAGTTGTTCACTTTTTCAACTCCAGTGAGGTTGTCACGAGGCGTTCCGAGAAAGATTGTTAAGCATTGTCTTGTATCTGCTTTTTCTTGGAGAATTCTTAACCATCCATTACCGCCAAGACTATGTGCAAGGACAACTGTTCGATCAGGTTCTAAGCCATCTCGTTCCATAACTTCGGTAATGAATTCTCGGAACGCCGCCACTGTGGGGGTGCAACCGTCTACGAAGTCAGGAATATCTTCAGGGTAAGCAACATGCAAGTCCGCTTCTGTTGCGTGCCTTGCCTCATGTGCTTGCCATCTGTCTTCGTGAGGTGTGCCATAACCTTTTATGAGGAGAACATTTTTTATCACAAAATCCAACGGTTAGAAACTTAGTTTGCCATACTAGCAATAATGTTGTTTTACTGCAATGAAAAATAGTCCATTCCTTTACTTTTGTATTCAACACATTTTAAGCGCCTGTGTATTTTTACTTGTTTTTCTTTTTTCAGTCTTTCCCTTAATTCCTGTTGCTGTGCGGGTGATAGCGTGATTTTGTAAGCCATTTTGTTCTTGGTTATGAATTAACAAACTTTCTGCATAATAAACAATAAAATGGT
>Ga0210006_1001569_pt1 | contig 15675 bp, 16 predicted proteins | sample CryGey02umfilter_2_FD_185452 | JGI IMG/M metagenome (GOLD analysis project Ga0210006, IMG submission 185452) | Groundwater microbial communities from aquifer in Utah, USA - Crystal Geyser 4/10/14 0.2 um filter (SPAdes) (version 3) | ecosystem: Environmental > Aquatic > Deep subsurface >... | reverse complement strand
CCCTTCGAGCGAAAATGACGAAGGCCGACAATGCCGTATAAGGTTACGATACGGTGAGGAGGTCTGAGTCATTTGTAGCCGAAGGGGGGAAATTGCAGTCATCGGTGTATTTTTCAGAGGTTCCAAAGATAAAAAAATAACATAAAATCACGCCTCAAACAACAACTCAAACACCGCCACCAAGGTGTTATAAATAGCTTGATTTTCAATAACCACTCCTGTTAAATCCCCTTCCCGAAAAGAAATAAACGCCACACGATCCTTACCATAAAGTGCGATCTCGGTTTCAAACGGAAACCGGCCCGGCTTCACAAAAACGGTTTTCCGATGATATTTTTCATCACGTACAGCATACCGCCGCGCCCATTTGGAATCCGACATCACAATCTGTGATTCAATCTTACGCTCCAACAATTCATTCATGTAAGTGTGCACCAAATAATCCTTAAGGTCTTTGGGAATCGTGTCCACCGTGAGAAACGCCCGAATCGGGCTCCCCTGGCTGAGCGTGTCTTCATACACAGTTTTGATGCCCTCAATCCCTTCATAAAAACGCACTTTTGGCAGTGAACTCACATCTCTAAGATAGTCCGAAAATTCAGGCACTGCTTTTTCAACCGACTTTTTCCGTTGCTCCCAGGCCCGTTCTTGGCGCTCAGCATACTTGACCAACGCTTCCGGTCGCTCCACTGTAAAATACTGAATATTATTGCGTGTCACCGCATTTGCCACTCCTTTTTCAATCAACTTTTTACAAATCACATACGCGGTCACACGATTCATTTTGAGATGCTTCGCCAACACGCTCGCGGGTTGCATCCCTAAACGAAGCGCCACTAAATACACTTTGACTTCTTTATCCGAAAAGCCCAATTCTTCCAACAATTTTTCAACCATCATTGTTAAATTTAAATAACAAAAAGAAGAGATAACCAGAATAATAGAATATTTTTAAATTTACAAGACAAATCTTTCCCACACCTTTATACTGTCACTATGGAAGAAACTTATCAAGAAAATTTCACCACCGGAAAAGTCCTCAAAATTTTTAAAGAAGACTATTCCACGGGACAAGGCATCACCACCATCACGCAAGATCTACTCATTTTGCGAGACGACGGGACTCAAATGACACTCCCCTACTCAGCCGCCCTCACCACTCAAGAAGTACATCAATACCAACCAAAAGATCGAGTCGTACTCCAAGAAACAGTTGTAAACGGCGAAAGTCATTTCACACTATTCGAACCCTACCGTTTGGACGGAATGTTGACGCTGGGAATTTTATTGGTGGTGATCGCCATTGTGATCGGCGGCAAACGCGGCGCCTCTTCCATTGTGGGACTGATAATGAGCCTGGGCATTATCTCCTACTGGGTGCTACCACAACTCACCCATTCCTCTCACACCCTCCTCATTACCATGATCGCCGCCATGATTCTGAGCTTTTTGACCATGTATGTAGGCCATGGTTTCAATAAAAAAACCACCCTCTCATTTTTGAGCACCATCCTGACCTTGGGACTCGCTTTTTTGTTGGGAAATTTCGCCATCGACCACACCAGCCTGCTTGGACTGGGCACAGAATCATCCATTGATCTCACCTTGGGCGGATTCCCTCAACTCAATCTAAAAGGCTTATTACTAGGTTCCATGCTCCTCGCCACTGTGGGAATTTTGGACGATGTCACCATCGGACAAACCGCCATTGTTCATGAACTACACGAAACCAACAAGCGTCTGTCCGCCATGGAACTATTTAAAAAATCACTCAATGTTGGCCGTGAACACATCGCTTCCCTCATCAATACACTCATGATCGTCTACTTGGGCACGGCCTTGCCCCTAATTCTGATGATTTCCAGCTCACCAAATCCTCTCTGGGTCATCCTCAACAACGAACCCATTGCCGAAGAAATCGTGCGCAGTCTCCTGGGAAGCATGGCATTGATTTTAGCCGTGCCCATTGCCAGCGCCATTGCGGCCAGAAGTTACGCTACCGCCTCCCCGGAATCCAAACGCAAAGAACAACGTGCGATCAATTGACCCCTGATCAACGCCTCAGCATCATTATAAATATAGTGTTTGGTTTGACGATCCGCATACGCCGCCGCCTCACCATACGTCACCCCCGGTTCCTGCAACTTCTCCATTAAAAATATATTATAAAACGTTGAATACAAATTTGCATCCACCGCATCACTCTGCGAAGACAAAACCCCTGTCGAAGGAGCCAAATTAACAACGTCTGGCTTAGATTGTAAAAAAACGGAAAACCGACGCTTTAGATCCGGATTTTCTTTAAAAGCTTTCAAAAAACCTTCCCTTAAACCACCCCCAAAACATGCAATGGTATTAACCTGAAATTCAGCTTCCGGAAATTGAGACTGTAAATCCACTAAATCCGCAGCCGTCAACACATCCCTGAAAGCAATATTATCTTGTGTCCCATGATTATTGATGTCCAAAACAAACATTCGAACTCCATTTTGATAAGCCAAACTTATTTCTTCACGAAGCGTTTGCTTGGGAGAATCTGTAAACAAAGGAGGCCTAACATCAATATTTAAATAATGCGCAGACAATGTTGCCATCACCATCGCCGAAGCCTGAAGACTTCCCGCCACCACAGAATTATATTCGCGCGGAAAAACTCGAATATACTGCGTCTTCCCCGAAAAAGGCAAATCATACGCCTCCAATCGACGATTATTTTCTGTTTCACTCTTTAAATTAGCCTCCGCTCGCGCCAAAATAGCATCATAATCCCCTTCCAAAAAAGCAATGGAAGCTTCACCTAAAGGCACCACAACCAACTTATCAGGATTCGTATCTGATACAAACGCCACAAATTCTCCATCAACTCCGGATGAATAAGACTCAATCCGCCAAGATTCTCCAGGTCGATCAAGGTAAAAACGCCATCCTCCATTTTCAGAAGCCATACGAACCCCCTCCGCCTGACTTAAAAAACCATGTAAATCCCCATTATTTCGATGCTCCGGAGAATCCATCTTACTCACCAACTGAGCTTTTTGAAGCTGCAAATAATCCGAAATTAAATAAGGATCACTATGAATTGCCTCAAACATTTGCTTTTCCACCTCTGCAATTTTACAAGAACATTCGCGCGTCAACACATCCAATCCCTGCGTCCCCATCAAATAATACAACTGCCGAACCCTTGAATCATAATCCCCCAATGTAGGAAATTGAATCGCCTCCCAGACCTGATCCATGGAATCCAAAATAGCTCGCCAAAAATCACGAGACTGCGCTTCATAATCGCGATAATCCGTTCTATCAATTTTACCAAGTGCCATCATCAATTTTTTAACTTCATCACAAAGCTCTTCTGAATAATCAACATCCACCCGCTCTAAAATATCATCCAAATTAAGAAGAATCTTATCCTTAAGACGTGCCTTCTCTTCCTTGGACAAATCATAAATGGAATCCGGATTATCTAAATAGCGATCCAAATTATCACTCGGCATTATGCCTTCCACATCATTATCCGGAGCCGGAACCAATGTTTCGGGAGAACCCATAATTTTAGAGATAAAAATATCTTTTAATTATACCAAAAAAATCCCCCAATTAACAGATCAAATCTTTCCGACCGCGCCCTGCGCCGTTTCCAAACACAAGACAGCGCACTTGACGCGCGCCGGACCGAGTTCATCGATGCCAAGCAGTTCGAACATAGTTGCCTTAGTCATGGCCTGAATTACTTCGGTCGTTTTGCCGACGAGCGCGTCACACAACAAACACACGGCCGCCACGCTAATCGCACATCCTTCTCCTTCCCAACTCGCATTGATCACACGATCACCGTCTAACTTCAAATACACGCGCACATGATCTCCGCACGTCACATTCACCCCGGAATGAGTCACTGTCGCGTCCGCCATTTCCCCCCGATGAATCGGGTTCTTAGCGAGATCAACGATTTGAGCTTGGTAAAGATCCATAATGGGTCCAGTTTAACTTGCGAGCGGGCTAAAAAAAAGCTAAAGTCACTCTCCTAACCTTAAAATTAAACATTATGGGAAGACAAGAAATGGGTGGACGACGGTTTGAAGATGACGAATTAAGAATAACTCGTGCAAATATAAATAATGGAGTTGAAATAGCAGGGACATTACGCAAACTAAGAATACCCACCATGGAGGATGTAAGAAAAAGAATTAAACAAGCAACCGAAGAAAATTAGATCATGTATAATAGGGATATGAAACGTTTTCTCCCCGCCCTGTTAATACTTTTCCTAATCGGCTGTGCCAAAACCGGCACACCGCTTTCAAGCAACCCTAACCCTTCTCTCATGGAACTCACCTCTCCCACGTTTAAAAACGGAGCAAATATTCCGCCCATTCACACCTGCGATGGCCAAGACCGCTCCCCCGAACTCAACTGGACCGATCCCCCGGAAAACATACAATCATTCACCCTCATCATGAGCGACCCGGACGCGCCCATGGGAACCTGGGATCACTGGGTTTTATTCAACATCCCCGCTGACACGCTCCACATCCCCGAAGGCAGCTCTGTAGGCATTTCCGGCAACAATTCCTGGTCAAATCTCGGCTACGGCGGCCCTTGCCCACCAAACGGAAATCATCGCTATTTCTTCAAACTCTACGCACTCGACACCATCCTTGACCTTCCTCAAGGCGCACGAAAAACCGACATCCTCAGCGCCATGAAAGAACACATACTCGAAGAAACCGAATTAATGGGGCGGTATGAGCGAAGTTAAGCAAACATCTCTCTCACCTTCTCCAACCCCTGAACCAATCGATCCACATCGGCTTGTTCAGTATACACTCCAAAACTTGCCCGAGTCGTCCCAACCACTCCCAAAGCTTTCATGAGCGGCATGGTGCAATGATGACCGGCTCGCACGCACACGCCCTGCTCCGCTAAAATTGCAGACACATCATGCGGATGAATTCCTTTAACTTCAAACGACAACACCCCCACCGCCTCAGACGGCCCAAACAACCGCACGCCCTCAAGCGTCGCTAATTTTTCACGCGCATACTCCATAATCTCACGATCATGCGCTTCAATTTTTCCCATTCCAATTTCATTCAAAAACTCAATAGCCGCGCCCATGCCAAGGACCTGCGCGATCGGCGGCGTGCCCGCCTCAAACTTCCAGGGGATATCATTCCACGTACACCCGTCCACCTTCACCTCGCGAATCATGTCGCCGCCGCCCAACCAAGGCTCCATCTCCTCAAGCAGTTCGCGCCGCGCCCACAAAACCCCCGCTCCGGTCGGTCCATAAATTTTATGCGAAGAAAACGCCAAAAAATCAATATCCAACTTTCGCACATCCACCACACGATGCGCCACCAACTGCGCCGCATCCACACACACTTTGGCCCCGACTTTTTTCGCCAATGTCACCACGTAATCCAAATCCACCAACGTCCCCAAGGCATTAGACAATCCCGTCACACTCACCATTTTGGTACGCTCACCCACGAGCAACTCCAAAGCCGAATAATCAAGTTCTCCCGACTCCGTAATTCCAACAAACTTCAAAACCGCACCCGTCTTTTTTGCCATCATCTGCCACGGCACAAGATTGGAATGATGCTCCAAAATCGTTAAAACCACTTCATCTCCTTCCTCTAAAAATTGCCTTCCCCACCCTTGCGCGACCATATTGAGGGATTCCGTTGTGCCATGCGTGAACAAAATTTCCGCTGTTTCGCGCGCGCCAATAAACGCCCGCACTGTCTCACGCACCGCCTCATATTCGGTCGTGGCTTTTTCCGACAACGAATACAAACCGCGATGCACATTCGCATTCATTTCACGATAATAATGATCGAGCCGAGCCAAAACAATATCCACTCGTTGTGTGGTCGACGCACTGTCCAAATAAACCAAATCCGGTTGATCAACAAGAAGCGAAAAACGAGATCGAAGATTCATTTAAAGATAAGTTAAAATTTGTTGGAAAATACGCGCCTCCAACTCCGGAGACTTCATATTTTGAATCGCATCCAAAAAGAAACCTTCCATGATCAATTGCACGGCATCATCTTCCGGAATTCCGCGCGATGCCAAATAAAACAATCGCTCATCATCCACACGTTCCATGTACGCGGCGTGCGAAGCTGCCACATCATCATGTCCAATTTCCAATCCAGGCACCGCATCAATTTTTGCCCCGGACGAAAGCAACAAATTATGCTCTGTTAAATTTCCATCCGCCCCACTACAGCCAGGCTCCATCCGAATATATCCCAAAACTTTTCCATGTGATTCATTCATAACCGCGCCCTTGGAAATCATGTTTGATTTAGTATTTTCACCCATATGCACATGATTCACTCGCATGGTCTGATTTTGTTTTCCATGCCCAAAAAACACAATTTGAGAAAAAACTTCCGACCCACGTCCTTTCAATTCCACGGTTATTTCATCCAAAGAATTTCCTCCTCCTAAAATATTTTGATACAAATTCAAACGCGCTCCCTCCTTTAAAAAAAATTTCTTTTGATCACAACTTGTCACCTCATCAGCATGATGCTGATACCCGGTCCATTTTACGTTTGCACCTTTTCCGATTTCAATTAAAATCTCACGACTCGGCACTCCCGTATTTATTCCAAAATCATCCATGACAATGACTTCCGCCCCTTCTTCAATTTCCAATTCCAAAAAAGGCTGAGCCCCCATCACAAAAACATCTCCATTTTTTACCACTTTTTTTTCAAATTGCTTCAACATAATTTCACTAAAAACTATTAACTAAAAACTAACCGATAGCTCCTTCCATTTCCATTTCTATCAAACGATTCATTTCCACTGCATACTCAAGTGGCAATGCCCTCACAATGGGATCAATAAATCCATTCACAATCATGGCCAGTGCCTCATCTTCAGACAAACCGCGACTGCGCAAATAAAACAATTGCTCATCCGAAATTTTACCCACACTTGCTTCATGACCAATGGACACATCATCTTCATAAATTTTCATTTCCGGATACGTGTCATTGCGTGAATCCCCATCCAAAATCAATGCATCACAACGCACATTGGATTTCGCTCCTTTGGCCCCTTTATTGATTTGTAACAACCCGCGATAAACCGAGACCCCTCCGCCTTTTGAAATCCCTTTGGCCAGCACCGTAGACGTAGTATTCGGCCCCACATGAATGACTTTCGCGCCCGTGTCCTGGATCTGCCCTTTGTTAGCAAACGCCACACCCAAATGATCCGCGCGCGCGCCACGACCGCGCAAAATCGAACAAGGATACAACATGGTCACCCCACTTCCTAAATTCCCGCCCACCCATTCCATGATCGCGTCCGCATCCACAATCGCACGCTTGGTATTGAGGTTGTACGTATCCTGCGACCAGTTTTCCACGCTCGAATACCTAAACTTAGCATTGGGTTTTACATACACTTCCACGCACCCCGCATGGAGCGAAGTCGAACCATATTTAGGCGCGGAGCAACCTTCTATGTAATGCGCATCCGCGCCATCTTCCACAATGATCAGCGTGTGCTCAAACTGACCCATAGACTGCGCATTCATTCGAAAATAAGCCTGAAGCGGGGCCGTCACTTTCACACCTTTTGGCACATACAAAAACGTGCCACCCGACCACACCGCTCCATGCAAAGCTGCAAATTTATGATCACTAAACGGCACACATTTCATAAAATACTGCTTCACTAAATCAGGAAATTTTTTAAGCGCTTGATCCATGTCTTCAAAAATCACCCCTTTTGATTCCCACTCTTCTTTTAATTTATGATACGCATTCACTGAATCATACTGCGCGCCCGTCCCAGCCAACACTTTACGTTCCGCCTCAGGAATTCCGAGCCGCTCAAATGTTTTTTTAATGTCATCCGGCACATCCTCCCATTTGGTGGCATATCCTTTCATTTCATCCGGAGCCGCATAATAAATAATGTCATCAAAATTAAGCACTGACAAATCCACTCCCCACGTGGGCAATGCCATTTCATTGAACTGTTTGAGTGATTTAAGTCGATGCTCCAACATCCATTCCGGTTCATTTTTGGTTGCGGAAATTTTCCGAATCAATGCTTCGGACAAACCCTTTTGCGCGCGCACCGCATAATCCTGCTGATTCGCGGAATCAAACACGCTCCGATCCAAATCTTCTAAATAATCCAGTGCACCCATAAAATTAAGACGTTATCATTTTAAATCCGGATTCTTTGGTGATTCCCACTTTCTCGCGCACGTAATCATATCCCTCGGATTCAATCGTACGAGCTAAGTCCGACCCGCCGGACATCACGATTTTTCCATTCATCATCACATGCACATGATCCGGCGCAATATAATCCAAAATGCGTTGATAATGCGTGATCATCAAAATAGCTTGTTCCGGCTTTCTCACTTCCAAAATCGCATGACAAATATCTTTAAGTGCATCAATGTCGAGCCCGGAATCCGTTTCATCCAAAATCGCAAGTATTGGCTCAAGCACCGCCATTTGAAGAATTTCACATTTCTTTTTCTCCCCTCCGGAAAATCCTTCATTGGTCGCGCGCTCCATGAACGAAGCCGGCATGCCCACCAAACTCATTTTATCCATCATCATTTTTTTAAACGCAAACAACGTAACAGGCTCACACGTTTCATTCCGCACTTCCGCTTGCGCCTTGCGCACCGCATTGTACGACGCACGCATGAATGACACCAAGTTCACCCCGGGAATTTCCTTGGGATATTGAAACGACAAAAACAATCCCAATGCCGCGCGCTTTTCCGGAATCATTTCCAACAAATTTTCACCTCTAAATAGTACCGTCCCTTCTGTAATTTCATACTTAGGATGTCCCATCAGTGCGGATGACAACGTACTTTTGCCAGACCCATTGGGTCCCATAATGGCATGAATTTCTCCCGACTTAATATCAAGATCAATGCCATGCAAGATTTCAGTTTCTTCAACACGAACTTTAAGTCCGCGAATAGTCAATAATGATTCAGTCATGATTTAAACGTTACATTAGGAGTTAAAGACGTAGCCCCGCTCGCAAGCAAGTCCGCCAAAGTGTATTTTTTCAAAACTTGATCCATCCGAGCTTGAAGCTCATGCCAAAATCCACGCGCATTGCACTGACAAAAACTCTGGCAATTTTTATCACCTTCACCACATCGCACCAAAAATAAATCTTCACCCAATGCCTCAAGCACCTCACGAATCTGAATTTGATTCGGCGCCTTAGCCAAACGATATCCTCCACGAATACCTTCTTGCGACTCAACCAGCCCCGCTTTACGAAGCGGAATAATGATCTTCGTCAAAAATCGATACGGCAAATTACGACGATCCGCCACTTCACGAAGTGACACATACTCACTCTTACCGCGCGTTGCCAATGCGGTCATGAGCAATAATCCATAATCAGCTTGTCGAGTGACTTGAAACATAGTCGAGGGATAAGAGGAAATTATACTAACATAGTATGAGTTAGTGGCAAAGAGAAAGTACTAAAAAGATGCTACAATCTCCTCATGACTCTCTTTCAACTCCAACTCCTCATTTCCTTCCTGGTCGGCGGGAGCTTCATCACCCTACTTTCCCTCATTGCAGAACGCACTTCCGAGCGTATCGCCGGTCTCATCATCACACTTCCTTCTACCATTGCCATAAGTTTTTTATTCATCGGTTGGACCATTGGCCCAGACAAAATCCCTGAAGTCATCCCCCCCATTCCCATTGGCATTGGCGCGGTACTCATGTTCGCCACCACTTACCTTTATCTCTCCAAAATAAAACTCCCTAAACTCACGTCCATGACACTCTGCCTCACGGGCGCATTGAGCGTTTGGTTTGGCATCATGCTCCCCATTGCCATTTTAAAAATCAACAACCTCACTTTTTCCCTCATCGGATTTGTGATTCTTACACTCATTGCTTACCACTTCATCACACGAAAAAATCAGGTTAAACCCACCTTAAAAAAGAACCACTACACCATCGCGCAACTCGTATTTCGAGGAATATTCACCGGTGGCATCATCGCTCTCACGGTTTTCCTGGCAAAAACCGCGGGCCCACTATGGGGCGGCGTATTCAGTGCCTTCCCCGCCGCATTCAGCTCAACATTCTTGATTCTGCACTGGTATTACGACTCTGATTTTTTATTTAAAACATTTAAAAACGCTCCCATTGGCAACATAGGATTTTTAAGCTTTGTAATGGTTTCTATGTGGAGCTTTCCACATTTCGGAACCATTGCAGGAACCCTCATCGCCTACACCTCCAGCGCACTTATTTTTATCCTTGTCCTAAAATTCAAACCCTAATTTTGAATCGTTACATTCACATAGCGATGACCGCCACGATCGTCCACAGAAACATTTGCAATGGAATCACCTTTTGCAAACAAAACCGATTCCACTGACAATCCAAAACTCATCCAATCACGTTTTTTAGAGTAACCATCTGCTGAAAATTGCTCATCCAAATAAGCTTTCAAAACAAAATCCGCCATCTGAGAATAAAATGTATAACCATAGGTCGAAGTTCCTTTATTTTCCAAAACCGTAAACACCAACGCATCCTCCGGCAAATCAATGCCCGAAGCCGCTTCTACTTCGTCATTTTGCGCCCCACCCATTTGAACCGCTTCCAAATAACCCGCGTCCACCGGAGACCCCTCCTCATCCGAACCTAAATTCCCAAACGTTACTTGATCCGTTGTTTCCATTGGCGGAGTTATCACGGATTCACCACAACCACTTAAAAAAATTCCGACAAAAACCAATGAAACCATCCCGTAAAAAAACTTTTTCATGATCATTATTTTTAAAAATTAAAATCTACAAAAGTATACACTCCGCATAAATTTTGACAAACATCCCCTAATCATTCACACTAAAGATAATTTATTATTTTTAACCTCTCACAACATGTCAAAAGGTGTAATTGCTACCGCTGCCGGAGCGGTCGTTGCTGTTGTAGGACTTTTCCTCCCTTGGGCGGATATCCTTGGACTTTCCTTCAATCTTTGGGGAAGTGGAGCCGGGAAAACCGTACTTGTTCTTGGCCTTCTAGGCATCTTCTTTGCCGTACAAGGAGACAAGAAAGGATCTAAAGGGATGAAAGTCGGAGCCCTCGTTATGGCATTGCTTGTTCTCGGTTTAACCGGGGCCAACGCACCATCCAACGATGGTTTCGAAAACATGAACGGTGTCTATGTCTCGCTTGTTGGAGCCCTCGTCATGCTTGTCGGAAGCATCATGTTGCTCCTCGAAAAAAAGAAGTAAGTTTTCTTAGGGTCCATTACATCAATCAAAAAAAGGAACCTCCCGGACACAGTGTCCACAAGAGGTTCCTTTTTAAATCACTCACTATTTTCTATCACGCACTCGTTTTATCACAAACCATCCTCCTCCCAATACCACCACGGCGGGAACACCAAAAATCACCAACCAAATCAAGAAATTAACCAATCCCTGCCCAGCCACCACCAATTGATTGATGGCTTGCTTCATCACTATCACCGGCTTCCAATCGCGCGTGGGAGCCACCACAGACGCTTCCTCAGTCACATCTACAGTAATGGTTGAAAAAGAGGTCTTATTCTCCAAATACTGCAATCGCCCTTCCGTACTCTCAATTTCACTACGTACATTTCCCAAATAATCATTCACCTGCAAAATCTCTTCCACAGTCGTGGCCTTTTTAAGCACTTCCAAATATTGAGCTTCTTCAGCTTTTAACGTTTCCATTCGCGCTTGAATATCAATGAACTCTTCTGTCACATCTTGACCTGAAACCGATTCACTGCGCACCACGGTTGCCAATTGCTTAATAGCCTCCATGGCCGTTTCAAAATGAATTGATTCCACTCTTAATGTCGCAGATCCTGCCAAGGTATCATTATAATTCAACCAAGTATTGGATGATTGGAGAAATCCACCATAAGTTCCGGCTAACTCACTCACGGTCGCCAAAGCGTCATTCGTATTTTTTACATCCATAGAAAGCGCTCCGGTTTTTATAATCCGCGCACCTACCTCTTCATACTTTGTCAAATCTCCAGATCCTTCCTCCGGGAAAGGTGGCAAAATCGATGCTGCCGTATTCATGGAACGAGAAAAATCAGCATCCGCTTCCATTGCAACCATTTGCGCTTCCGGCGCATACCCACCTCCATACCCACCTTTTGCATACTCATCATAAGCATATCCATCCTCACTCATCATCACATTATAGTACCAATTTGGCATAGAAAATCCCGTTCCCGCCCAATAAATAAACAAAGCAAACACTCCCCCCAAAATCCAACGATTTCGAGGGTGACTAAAAAACCGGCATAATAAAGATTGATTCATGACAATAAAGGTTAAAGTAAAACCATTATACCACCAAACCCTAAATGACTCTCTGAAAAATGCCGTTATCTTTGGGAAAATCATTTTTCAGAGGGCACTAAACTGACGTCATCTGATTTGATCGTCGACTACGAATCACTGCCATAAACACTCCCACTGAAATCAACCCAACAATACTCATTAAAATCAACATCCAAGGAATGCGAGAATCATCCATTGCGGATTGATACAACAAACCACTCAACACACTAAAGTCCAAATGCACGGTTGATGAATAGAGATTTTGAGATGGATCAAAAGCATACACATCAAGCGCATGACTTCCATTTTCCAAATTGGAAGGAGCCAATGCAACAAACTCGCCTTCATCCGTATCTACCACCAATGATGACGTATAAAGTTGACTGGCCCAATTAGTACGTACTTCCACATTCTTTTGCGCAACACGTCCATAAAGATAGGGACGACTATTCCCAATAGTAATCAATTCCAATGATTCCAAATCAATTGGCATTGAATCAAGTTGCTCAGGCATTACCCAATCCGCACGAAGCGAATCATCCACACTGATCGAATACGGAACCGTTTCATCTTCGATTTCACCCTCATCACTGATCGCGCGCACCACAATAGTGTACTCACCGGAATCAAGTGATGGACGACTTAAAAATTTACCTGTTTCATCCGCACGTATTTCCACGGTTTTAACACCGGAATCAACACCAAATAAACTCACAAACAAACTGGAAACCCAAGAAGTTTCACGAGTATCATGCGTTGGAATGATTAAAATTTCTCCACGTTGATTTGGCTGAAGAACTCCTGCCAATAATGGATCATTTCCAAATAAATTTTCTTCTTGAGAAATATTAAAAATACGAGGTACATAAATTTTATCTGAATCTACCCAAGTCCATACTTGTAGTGATTCCCCACAAGAACCGGCATTTGAATAAAAAACAAAAATTTCATCATAATCAGACAAACCATCTCCATCCGTATCACTTCCATTTGGATCGGTACAATATTTTGCTTCATTCAAATCAGTCAAGCCATCTCCATCCGTGTCTCTCATTGAAAATGGAATTTGAATTTGCTTATCCATCCCTTTAATTGTCTGCGGCTTTGCATACTCCGCCGCATCCAAACCATTCTTTTTAGCCCATTCTACAGGAACACCATTTTCAATTTCAGGAAGACCACTCGTCCCGGCCGCACGTTCAACCCAGTTAGAAAATCCATCACCATCATCATCTTCATCCAATGTTTTATCCAACTGACCGGTATTTGACAACGTTGCATCATTCCCTTGCGCCAACTCATCAACATCCGATTCTCCATCACCATCCGTATCAGTTGCGGTTGGATTCAAACCAAACACAAAAGCTGTCTTCATATTTAAACCTTGCACTGTCAATGTCAAAGCATTCACCGCCGTCACATTTCCAAAATATTTTTTCTCCCACCAATCAGGCAAACGATCTCCATCTTTATCCTCAGCTTTTTCTTTATAAGCCTCAGCAACTTTTTCATTAGTCAACAATGTAAAACGCGTTTGAGGAATCACTTGAGATCTTTCTCCACTCGATTGAAGATACCATGGAATTGAATTATTAATCACTACCGGCGCAGTCACTTGGGGAGTAATTGACAAATAATTCTGAACCAAATCAATAGATTCATCCAATTCCGGTTGATCCAAAGCAATTCTTGTAATCACATCCACTTGAGTTTGAAATGTTTCGTCGCGACGAATTTGCACAAGATCCTCTCCAGCGTCTTCTCCCACCAATTCTTCTCCCACCAATTCTTCTTCAACCAATTCTTCTTCAACCAATTCTTCTTCAACAACAATTTCTTCCTGAACAACTTCTTCCTCTTCCGGAGCTTCGAATAAAGGATATTTAATTTCCACATCTTTAATAACAGGGACAATCACCGGTGAAATCACCTCCGATGAAGTACCCACCGGTGAAGTTACTTCCGGTGATGAGCTCTCTTCTTCACCGCTCACCGCTCCCGTTGTTTCTTCAAGATCTTCTGATTCACCTCCTGTTGAAGTGCTATCTGAAGTTGGGCCGGACGGCAAAGTACCTGTAGATGAACCCGATGATCCACTATCGCCTCCGCCACCTCCGCCACCAAAAACCGTAGTTTCCGAAGAAGAGGAAGCCGTTTGAGTATAAGCAATCGAATAAGAAGTAGCACTGGAAGTATTACCAACAGAATCCACTTGAGTGAATGAAAACACCGTGGTTCCTTGCTCAACGGTAGCTGAATAAGACCACGTTGTAGCCGCTCCAGCAGCCACTACTTGAATTCCATTATTTTTAATGGAAGCTCCTGTTTCTTTTGTACCTGTAATCGTAACATCATAAGAAAAAGTAGTGGAAGAAAAGGCTGTCTCCGATGTAACGGTTGGTGCACCGGGTGCTGTGGTATCCAATGTCACACTAAACGCCGTAGCCGAAGAAGTATTCAACAGATAATCTTTAGAAGTAAGCGAAAATACATTCGCTCCTTCACTCAATGTCGTAGCATAGGACCATGTTGTTGCTGAATCAAGCGCATAAATACTTGATCCACTATTCAAAACACTTGAATAAGCTTCCTTTGTACCCGTCAATGTATAAGCTGCCGTTGTTGTACTGGCACTGCTAGACGTAACCACCGGCGCGCTCGGCGCAGTACTGTCCGCCGTGATGGTCGACGTACTCGGGAACTTGGTTGATTGACCACTCGCATTCGTGACTTGAACGTAAGCACTTTCACCCACATACGCGCTGTAATCTCCATCAATTTGGAAAGCACCGCTCGCCACCGTGGCCGTAGCCAAGAAAGTGGTGACATACGTGGTCCCATTATGAGCGAAAATATCTACTTTACTGCCATCCGCGATATCAGTCGAACCTGCAATCTGTGAAGTAATGCTCGTATCAATGGACGTGCCTGACACATGCAATTCATTCGCATTAAAAACAATATTGGTGGAGGTATCACCTGCCCCCAGATCAAACTTATTTCCGCGCAATGACGCAGACGGCGACGAACTCGTGATATCATTATCAATCCCTCCCCCATTGTATCCAAATCGGTTGGCCTTGCCGAGCCCTGAGTCTATGATTTCTCCAATTGAATAACCCACAATCACGCCCGTGGCCGCACTATTGATCAACAGACCCGCATCCCCATTGCCCAAATTAGCGCCACTCACATTCGTACCAAAGTAATTTTTTGTAATGGTCGTGGTCGGAACGGAAAGATTCATGCCTGCATTCGTATTACCGGAAAAATAGTTCCCCGCATCATTT
>Ga0210006_1001566_pt1 | contig 15694 bp, 19 predicted proteins | sample CryGey02umfilter_2_FD_185452 | JGI IMG/M metagenome (GOLD analysis project Ga0210006, IMG submission 185452) | Groundwater microbial communities from aquifer in Utah, USA - Crystal Geyser 4/10/14 0.2 um filter (SPAdes) (version 3) | ecosystem: Environmental > Aquatic > Deep subsurface >... | reverse complement strand
AATATCCTCCTTTTTAAAAGATATTATAGGAATATTTTTTAATTTGTCAATGAACAAAAATTCTTTGATTTAGGGTTACCGATGTATATGCACTTGCCAAATATGCTCTAAAGATAAAAGAAAAAGACCCGAAGTTTTATCTTGTCCACGGTGAAGCAAAACAGAGTTATGCACTCTTAGAGAAAATGCAGGAAATCGGCATTAAAGCATCAATCCCAAATGTAAACAGGTGTCAGGTCTTGACAAATGACATTTAATTCTATAATATTGGATTCCAGAAGAGGACGGCAGAGGAATTAAATATGATTGATACTCATGCGCATTTGACAGACGAAAGATATGATGGGGACCGCGAAGAAGTTGTAAAAAGAGCAAAAGAAACAGGAGTGAAAAAAATAATCTGCATCCTTGTAGAATTTGATGAAAGAAGTATGCAGATTTTCAATCGCCTGCTTGAGCACGACTTTATTTTCGGTGCGGTAGGCATACATCCCCACGATGCAAAAGATTATGAAAAACACAAAGACATCTTTTTGCAATTGCTGGATTTGCCTAAAATAGTGGCGCTTGGCGAAACAGGGCTTGACTATCATTATTTAAATTCTCCAGCGCAGACACAGAAAGCAGTCTTTGAAAAACAACTTCAGATAGCAAGCGAAAGGAATCTGCCGGTAATTATTCATTCCCGTGAAGCACTTGATGATGCATTCTCAATTATAAGTAATAGCGGTATAAAAAAAGCGGTGATGCACTGTTTTTCCGGCCTGGAAGAAGAAGCAAAAGAATATTTAAACCTTGGTTTTTACATTTCTTTTGCAGGACCAGTTACGTTTAAAAATGCTAAAAAGCCAAAGGAAGTTATAAAAATTATTCCTGATGATAGGTTACTTCTTGAGACAGATTGTCCTTATCTTGCTCCGCAGGTTTTTCGCGGAGAGAGAAATGAACCGTCTTATATAAAATATATTTATGAAGAAGCAGCAAATCTGAAAAATATATCTGTAGATAAACTCGCGGGCATTGTTTCAGAAAATGTTTTTAAACTTTTCGGGACTTAATACATTTGGTTACACAGATTTGAGGGGAGGATGGAATGAATGAAATGACATCGCATGAGCGCTTCAAAAGGAATGCCAATGACCATTTCTTCTCTGAAAATTAAAATTTATAATAATTTGATAGAAAAATCATCGTATACTTGACATTTTTTCTTTCATGATATATAATAATACAAGAATATAAAGAGGAAGTTATATACGATGGAGGGTTACCATGGTTAAAATTGGACAGAGGATAAAGGAATTAAGAGGTAAAGCTGGCATGAGTCAGCAGGAACTTGCTGACCGACTAGGGGTTTTAAGAGCGACTGTTTCTCAAATAGAAAATGGCGAAAGAAAGGTCTGTGAGGAAGAATTAATCAAACTATCAAAAATATTCGAAGTATCTATAAATAATCTACTCGGGTTGGAGAAAGAGCCAGAAATAGTTTTAGAGGATAACAAAAAGGCTAATAAAGAAGAAAAGTTTATAAGAATAAATGTTCCTCAAAAAAATTTAGAAAAATTCAAAGAAGTTTTTCTTTACATCTTAAATAAAATCAGCGCAAAACCTAATATCGGTGAAACAGTAATATATAAACTTCTTTACTTTATCGATTTCAATTTCTACGAAAAATATGAAGAACAACTTATTGGCGCTACTTATATTAAAAATCATTTTGGGCCTACACCAATAGAATTCAAAAAGATCGTTGAAAAGATGCTTGACGAAGAAGAAATAACAAAAATTAAAAGTGAATTTTTTAAATATCCACAAACTAAATATTTACCTTTAAGAAAACCAGATCTTTCAAGATTGAAAGCTAACGAAATCGAAGTGATAGACGATGTGTTAAATAGACTTTCTGATATGACAGCTGCTCAGATAAGCGAGTATTCCCACAATGATGTGCCTTGGTTAACCACAGAAGAAGGCAAAAAAATTGAATATGAATCGGTGTTTTACAGAACTCCGGCTTACTCAGTAAGGGCATATAATGAAAATATTTAGTCAAGTTTCCCATCTGTCGGAGTTCAAGAAAGACCTGAAAAAACTCACAAAAAGATTTAACACACTTGAAGGCGACTTAAAAATATTTATTGAAAAACAATTAAATCTTTATCATAAATTAAAAATTGACAACAAGGGAATTTTCCAAATACCGGATTTAAAAATTGAATATCCAAAAATCTATAAAGCTAAAAAATTTGCTTGTCGATGCCTAAGGGATGGTGCACAGTCAGGAATAAGAGTAATATATGCCCATTATGAAAATGAAGATAAAATCGAATTCATAGAAATTTATTATAAAGGTGACAAAGAAAATGAAGACAGAGGAAGGATTATAAAATATTATAAGAAATAAAAGAATAAATTTTGGAGACGCAATACTTAATTCAATATAAATAAAAACGGGTGCTGTCCCAAATTTAATCTATGCAGGAAACCGATGAAATTCTTATAAAAAAAATTGCCACAGGAGACGAAATAGCGTTTGAAGAAATGGTTCTGCGCTATCAGAACAAGGTTCTGAATTTAATTTACAGGCATATCAATTCCTCATCCGAAGCCGAAGAGATTGCACAGGATGTTTTTGTAAAGGTGTGGAGTCAGGCAAAGTCCTTCAAGGGTAATTCAAAATTGTCCACATGGCTGTATCGTATCGCAATCAATCTGAGTATAAACCATCTGAGAAAGAAGAAGTTGAAAACAGTGTCTCTGGATAAAGGAATATTTCTGCCTGATGGCAAAATAAAAAAGGACATCGCTGCGCCAATAGATTTGCAACCTGATTTTGCAATGGCAAAAAACAGGCAAGCCTTACTGATAAAAAATGCGGTTGACTCACTTCCACCCACACAAAAAACAGCTTTTATACTTTCGAAATACGAGAACCATTCCTATGCCAGGATATCAGAGATTATGAACCTGTCAATTCCTGCAATTGAATCCCTTCTGTTCAGAGCCAAGCAAAATCTTAAGAAATTTCTCCTTCCATTCAGAGAAAAAGGTGAACTCTGACCGCAAGTTTCTATAAAATATTTTGTCTAATTATATTAAGGAGGTTATAATGCGCTGCCAGAAGGCGAAAAAAATGATTTCGTTATATATAGATAGTGAGATGAGGGGAGTTGCAGCAGAGGACTTGCTTGTTCATATAAATGCCTGTGCAAAATGCCGCAAAGAAATGGAGTTTATGAGTGAAACAATGAAAAATTTGCCTGTTAGCCAAACTCTAAGAGTTTCACCTTATTTCTTTGCAGGAGTGAGAGAAAAAATCATACAGGGCAAAAAAGAAAGCCCTGTTTTTTTCCCTTTGAATCTGAAACCTGCTTTTCTTGGTATCAGCTTATTTTCAATTATAATAATTTTTTCAGCCCTGACAGGCATTTTCCTGGGGGAAACTTACTGGACCCAGGCGACCAATTCTGAATTATCCTTAGAAGAAGCGAAATCATCATTCAATCTTGGTGTATTCGAAGACATTCCTGATGGTTCGCTTGGCGATTTCCACAATGAAATATTAGGGGGTGCTTAAATGAAATCAAAAATAGTGGCAATAGTGCTTGTTGTTTCTCTGGCGATTAATATTGGAGTGGCATCAATAGTTTTATACCGCGGGGCAATGGCAAAAAGGTTCTGGAGAAGAGGTCCAGGGGTTATGGGTCGCATGCATACATCCCCGTTCCACAGAAAGATTGGCTTGGCAAAAGAGCAGAGTGAGAAAATCGTTAAATTTCAGGAAGAAATGCAAAAAAACATTTTCCCCTTGAGAAAAAACCTGAACGAAAAAAGAAAAGAGTTGTTTGTAATGGCGAAAAGCGGGAAAATTGACGAGAAGAAAAAGCAGAATCTCCTTAAGGAAATGTCTTCTTTGCAGATGCAGATTGAAGGCATGTCTCTGGACAATATTGTAAGAATAAGAAATGTGCTGACCCCGGAGCAGGCAGAAAAAATGAATAAGTCCTTTGAAAAAATTGAATCAAAATTTTTCTGGGGGGACACCTTCACAGGACCACGCATGCATGGACCCAGGAAGTTCGGCAGGTAATCTAACCAGATGAATAAAGAAACAAATTTTATTATTGGAACAAATAATCTAATTAAAATTTACAAACTCGGAGATGTTGAAGTGCGCGCCCTCAATGGAGTGTCCATCTCTGTAAAAAAGGGAGGATTTATTTCCATAATGGGAGCATCCGGTTCAGGAAAATCCACGCTTATGCATATTATTGGTTGTCTTGATAGACCAACAGAAGGAAAAATTTTTCTTGACGGGACTGATGTTAGCATAATGGAAAGAGACGAACTGGCAGAGATAAGAAACAAAAAAATCGGGTTTATATTCCAGATGTTTAATCTTCTTCCAAGAATGAATGCAATTGAAAATGTAGAGTTACCCCTCTTATACTGTGATGTGGAAAAAAAGGGAAGGCAGAAAAGGGCTCTTGCTGCACTTGAAAGAGTAGGTCTCGGTGACCGGATAAAGCATCACCCTGCTGAATTATCTGGTGGTCAGCAGCAAAGGGTAGCCATTGCCAGAGCACTTATAAACAATCCGGCAATTATACTTGCAGATGAGCCCACGGGAAATTTAGACAGCAAGTCAGGAGTGGAAATAATTGCAATCCTGAAAAAACTCCACGAACAAGGGCATACCATAGTTACAGTCACTCATGACAGGGCAGTTGCTGAGCATGCCGAAAGAATAGTAATTCTAAAAGATGGCGAAATTACAGAGGAAGTTAAAGTTAGGGGTAATAATGAAGATAATATATAGCGTATTAATAATTTTTTCATTTTTATATTATTTTAACGGTAATGTTTGTGCTGGCGGAGAAACATTATCGCTTGAACAGTGCATTAAACTTGCTTTTGAACATAAGCCTGGCTTCAGGATTGTACAGCATAACATGATATCAGCTGATTGGACGCTGAAAAAAGCCTATGCAGGTTCAAACAGTTCTGACCCGGATAATAATTACTCAGCATTTCTTTCATTAGAACAGTATATCTATGATTTTGGAAGGTCCCGCAGAGAAACACTTAAGGCAAAAGAAAGCAATGCCATTTCCCTTGCTTCTTTCGAAGCAAAGAAGCAGGAAATAATATATAATGTAACCCAGACCTATTATTCGTACCTGAAAGCAAAGCATATTAAGGAACTGAATTCAGAATCTCTTAAAAAGGCACAGCAATATTTATTCCGAGCAAAGGGTTTTTATGAAGTCGGAACAAAACCGCGCATAGATGTGACACGGGCAGAAGTAGACGTTGCAAATACACAACTTGCAGACCTCAAAGCACAAAACTCACTTAAACTTGCAAGACTTGAACTGATTAACGCAATCGGTTTGAAGCCCCAGGAATATTTCGAAGTTGAGGACAGAGTTGAAACAAGTTCATTTGACATAAGCCTTGAACAATGTATGAAAACTGCATTCAGTTTCAGAGTAGACCTTAAACAACAGGGGTCTAATTTAAAAATAGCACAGATTAATTTAGATTCTGCTCGTAACTTTTACAACCTCTCACTTTCAGCAAGGACAAATCTGGCTTATTGCGGACAAGAATTCCCGTTGCAAAATACCTGGTCGTGGGGAGCAGGTCTGAACTTTTCTGTTCCTGTTTTCAATGGATTTTCCAAATGGCTTGACATAAAGAGTGCAAAAGAAAACCTGAGTTCGGAGATTATAAAAAAAGAGGAGATTGAATCTTCGGTAGGTTATGAAATTGAACAGATTTACCTTTCAATAAAAGAATTACAGGAGAGTATTGAGGTTGCGAAGAAATCGCTTATCCAGGCGCAGGAAAATCTCCTTCTTGCTGAGGGAAGATATATAAGTGGAGTAAGTTCCATGATTGAGTTGGCTGATGCCAGAGTTTTATTGAAGAGCGCACAGGTGAATTTCACTCAGTCCATCTATGATTATGCAATAGCTGTTGCGAAGATAAAAAAATCAATGGGGGTAGGGATAGTAAAATGAAGAAAAAAATTAAAATATGGTGGATTGTTTCGGGAATTATTATTGCAGTTTGTGTATGGATATTTTTTGTTCCAAAAAAGGCAAAATCCCCAAATTACAAAACTGTAAAAGTTGAACGCGGGGATATAATTTCAATGATTTCAGCCGCCGGCACAGTTAATGCAGTAACCTCTGTAGATGTGGGCAGCCAGGTTTCTGGTATCATACAGGATATTTTCGTTTGTAAAAAAGGGAGATGCCATTGCTCAGATAGACCCTTCTTCGGTCAAATCAAAACTTGACCAGGCAGAAGCAAACCTGATGAAAGCAAAGATTGCAGTGGCAGATACAAAGCGCACACTGGACCGCAACACAGAACTTTTTTCCAAAAATCTTATTGCCCAGAGTGAAAAAGATTCCTCGCAAACTGCATATGATAATGCCCTTATAAATCTGAAACAGGCACAGGCATCCTATGACCTTGCTATGACAGATCTTAAAAATACAACGATTGTTTCTCCAATTGACGGTATTGTCATATCCAGGAATGTAAATGCAGGGCAGACTGTTGCCGCAAGTTTTTCCGCGCCCACCCTTTTTACCATCGCCAGGGGTCTTGCAGAAATGCAGATTGAGGCAAATATAGATGAAGGCGACATAGGAAAAGTAAAGAATGGTCAGCAAGCGATTTTTACTGTAGATGCTTTTCCGGATGAGAACTTCAGCGGCAAGGTCCGCCAGGTACGCCTTGAGCCACAAATAGTGCAGAAGGTTGTGACCTATATCGTTATAATAAAGGTTCGCAATGACAAACTGCTGCTTAAACCCGGAATGACTGCAAACATAAACATCATTACAGAGCGTAGTAGCAATGTCCTGAAGGTTTCTAATGCAGCATTGCGTTTCAAACCACCTGCGCCAGCGCTACAACAACTGCAGTCTCAAAGACGCCGCCCTGATTCGTACACGCAGGAGGCGTCAAGGCGTTTTGCCCAGAAGAGGATTCTGCAGAATTTTAGTACCATATGGATACTTGAAGGCAATAAATTACGACCTGTCAGAATCAAAACAGGCATAAGCGACGGTCAGTGGACTGAAGCAGAATCTATAGAAATTGCAGAAGGCAGCGAAGTGGTAGTCGGGCTTAATTCATCTGGTACAACTCCGGCCCGCCAGGCAACACCCTTAGGCATGGGCGGTGTCAGAATACGGCACTAAAAAAAGGAACTAAATGGATTTAACAAACACTGTTGAAATGTCGGCTAAGGTCCTGATTCAGAACAAGATGCGTTCAATCCTGACAATGCTTGGCGTGATAATAGGAGTGGGTGCTGTCATAGCAATGCTCAGCGTAGGGGCAGGGGCTAAAAAAGACATCCAGGACCGGATGTCAAGTCTTGGCAATAATGTACTTCAGGTATTTCCAGGCAGCGTCACAAAGCACGGGGTAAGAGGTGGAATTGGAACAAGTCCTTCTCTTATGGAAGGGGATTTCCAAGCCATTAAAAAAGAAGTGACATCTGCTATTCTTGTTGCTCCAATGGTAAGTACTACAAGTCAGGTGATATACAAAACCCAGAATTGGTCAGCCAGGCTTCAGGGCACAAACCTTGATTTTTTAGAGCTAAGGAGCTGGCAGGTTGAAAGCGGCGCGCCTTTTACCGAGCAGGAAATCCAGTGCGCAGCAAAGGTCTGTCTTCTTGGCAAAACAGTTGTTGAAAATCTATTTGGGAGCGAGGACCCCGCAGGTAAAACTATCAGAATAAACCGTATACCGTTCAAAGTTGTCGGTGTGCTTGAAACAAAAGGGTCGGAATGGGGCGGAGATCAGGATGACACCATACTGATGCCCTATACAACGGCGATGAAAAGACTTATGGGAGTTACTTTTATCAATAGTATCCAGATTTCAGCTGTAAGCCAGGATGCAATACCAGAAGTCAAGAAACAAGTTACAGACCTGCTCAGGCAGCGTCATCACATAATGCCCGGGAAAGACGACGACTTCCATGTAAGGAATATGGCTGACATAGTGGCAGCAGCCACTGCCATGGCAGGTACAATGACAATGCTTTTAGGAAGCGTCGCATCAGTGTCCCTCCTTGTTGGCGGTATCGGCATAATGAACATAATGCTTGTATCTGTTACTGAGCGCACAAGGGAAATCGGCATCAGGATGGCTGTGGGCGCAAAAAGATTTGAAGTTCTGCTGCAATTCATAATAGAAGCAATGATGCTGAGCTTTATGGGCGGGGTTATAGGTATCGGGACAGGTATTACCATATCTTTCCTCATTTCTGCAATAGCAAAATGGGCTGTTTCAATTTCTGCCGGCTCGATAATCCTTGCGTTTGGCTTTGCGATTGGTATCGGCATATTTTTCGGCTACTATCCAGCGCGAAAGGCAGCAGACATGGACCCGATTGAAGCGTTGCGCTACGAGTGAAAAACCCACAAAGCAGAAACCCCCGTGTATGTTTTCAAAGAAAACAGCGGTGGGTAGAAGCGTTGCGCTACGAGTAGATATCGGATTATTTCTTGCTTAAATAATAAATCCCGCCATCTCTGCCAACAGCCCAGGCATTTTCTGCATCCAGAACAGCAATATCACAAAGAGCTTCACCTGGATTGTATTGTTTTTTCCAGGAAGAACCGTCAAAGAAATAAACGCCGCCAAAACCTACCGCCCAAACATGATTTTTATCTGCACCAGCTACGCCTAAAATACCTTCACGCAATTTATATTCTTTTTCCCAGGAAGAACCGTCAAAGAAATAAATTCCGCCACCACTGCCCACTGCCCAAATATGATTTTCGTCTAACACGTACAGTTTATTGAAGCTTTCATCAACTTTTTCGCCTAATCTATATTGTTTTTTCCACAAAGTTCCATTAAAGAAGTAGATACTACCTTCACTTCTGAGAATTACTTTTCCACCTGCTGCCCAGGCACGATTCTTATCAAGTACTGCAACAGTATTGAATAGTTCATCAGCCTCGAATTGTTTCTTCCACGAAGAACCATCAAAGAAATAGACGGTGCCAAAGCCAACGCTCCAGACATGATTTGCGTCTAAAGCAGCAATAGCAAAAAGAGCTTGCTCAACTCTATATTGTTTTTTCCAGGAAGAGCCATCAAAGAAGTAAATATTACCTTCACCTCCAAGAATTATTCTTCCGCCCACTGCCCAGGCATGGCTTGCATCCAGACTAGAGATATGATAAAGTTCTACATCTGCTTCATATTGTTTTTTCCAGGAAGAGCCATCAAAGAAGTAAATACTGCTTCCCTCTCCACCTATTGACATTTTTCCTGTCACTGCCCAGACATGATTTTTATCTAAAGCAAAGACATTATAAAATTCCTCCACAACTTTATGCTGCCTGCCCCAGACATGTCTTTTCTCCACTTCTTTCATAATTTCACCCCCATTCGGGAAATTTAGAAATTCCCCAACTCTTTACAAGTATCTGTTCTCATAAAGAATAATCCCCTCTTTTAATACTTTTTCAATAAAAGGCCTTTTTTCTTTAATCATCTTATCAAATTCTACTTCTGTATAAACAAGGGGTTCAAGATCACGTTTTCCTTTATATAAATCTAAAATCATCCCAATGCGTTTAAAAAAGCGTACCTTTAAATTAGCAACAATTACTAAATCAACATCACTTTTTTCATTGGCATCTCCCCGCGCCCGGCTACCAAAAAGGATAATTTTTTTTGGTCTATATTTTTTAACTAAAAGAGGAAGGAAATTTTTTAAGTCCTGCTCATCTCTTTTACTAAATTGATTATTTGTTCTGCGTGTTTGATACATTTCTCTGCATCCCCCTTTTCGTAAAAATGATGAGGAATATCATCAGGAAGTCCATTAATATACCGGGTAGGAATATAATACTGGGTAAGTTCTTTAGTATGCTCAATATTCTTAAACTCTGGACTAATTTCACTGCATCGCTTGAGAAGGGCAAAAATAGAACGAGTCTCTAAATCTGATTTCCCGTGTAAAGACAAATATCCTTTAAGAGTTTTTTCTCCTGCTTGCTGAGCCTGAAAACATGCCCATTCAAAATTGGTTGCTTCTAAACTATCCCTAGCAGCTTTTAAATCAAACTGAGCCTGTTCAAACCATCGATTAAATTCTTTTTTCCTATTATTCATACCAATGCTCCTTTCTGGGTAATTATTTGACCTGACACAATTATATACGATTTTAGGGATTTGTCAAGGAAAAGAAAATAAAACTAACAAAAACTTGAAAAAAATACAGGAGTGTGTTATAATAATTGAAATGGAGGCATAAAACAATAATGGAGGAAAATTAAAGAGTGTAAAAAATCCTTGCATAATTTTTTAAAATGTGATATAATATGACTACTGGAGGCAAGATGTCCACAGGAGAAAATAAAGATAGTGTGACCAAACCAAAATTCTGCGTGCTCGGTGCAGGGAATGGTGGTTTGGCGATGGCAGGGCATTTAGCAATAATGGGTTTTCCAGTCAACCTTTATAACCGCAGTAAAAAAAGGCTTCTTTCTGTTTTGATACAAAAAGGAATAAAGGTAAGTGGGGAAATTGAAGGTTTTGGCAGGGTTGGGTTGATTACCACTGATGTTAAAGAAGCAATTAAAGATGCTAAAGTTTTAATGGTAGTTACTCCGGCTACAGCCCATCGGCTTATTGCTGAAATTTGCACGCCCTACCTGCAGAATGGTCAGGTAATCGTACTTAATCCCGGGAGAACTTTTGGAGCAATTGAATTCAAGCAGGTTCTTAAAGAAAAAGAATGCCAGGCTGATGTGATTGTTGCTGAGGCAGAGACTTTGCTTTATACATCGCGGGCAAACATATTAGGTGAAGTGAAAATTTTCGCAATTAAGAAAGAGGTGCCTGTTGCTTCAATTAACTCCCATTTAATTCCTAAAGTAATTGAGGTGCTCAAAGAAGCATTCCCGCAGTTTATCCCCGGCGATGATGTGTTTAAAACAAGTTTAAATAATATTGGTTCAATATTCCACCCGGCAATCACTATTTTAAACGCAGGCTGGATAGAAAATACTTCCAGTTTTTCTCTTCTCGGTCTTCAATTGCCAAGGTTAAAGGTTCCTCGTTTTAGATTTTATGTGGATGGTTGTTCCCCTGGTGTTTCTTTGGTTCTCGAGAAAATTGATGAAGAAAGAGTTGCTGTAGCAGCTGCACTGGGATTGAGAGCAATGTCAGCAAAAGACTGGTTTTACTTTTCTTATGGGGGCAAGAAGGATAGTCTTTACGAAATGATACATACCAATTCCGCTTATCAGAAAATTACTGCACCGAATTCTTTGAATAACCGCTATATCACAGAGGATATTCCCTTCAGTCTGGTTCCCATTGCTTCTGTTGGAGAGATGCTCGGAGTTCCTACACCCATAATTAGTTCCTTGATTAATATTGCCTGCGCAATGCATAATTGTGATTACTGGAAAGATGGGAGAAATGTAGAAAAACTTGGCATTAAAGGAATGGGCGTGAAAGAACTGAGAAGGTTTGCCATTGGAGAGTAAATGAAAGTAATAGGAGTTTCGCTGGGTACCTGTATTCATGTTGCAGGACTATTGAATTTTCTAAAATTATGTGAAGCCGAAGGATACAGTTCCAGCTTTCTTGGTTCAGCAGTATCGCCGGAAAGACTTATTGAAGCCATAAAAAAAGAAAGACCCGACCTTGTGGCAATAAGTTATAGACTTGACCCGTCAGTTGCAGAGAGGTTGTTTGAAGAGGTTAAAAAGAGACTTGAGAAAAACAATATTTCAGATGTGAGATTTGTATTCGGAGGAACTGCTCCTGTTGCAGAGATTGCAAAAAAGAGCGGCTTATTTGAATGCGTGTTTGACGGGACGCAATCCATTGATGAAATAAGGGCATATCTAAAAGGTGAATCTGTCAAAAGGACTGAAGAAAAATTTCCACAGGACCTTGTTTCACGGATAGAAAAAAGTTATCCCTATCCAATACTGCGCCATCATTTTGGACTCCCTTCTCTTAAAGAAACAGTTAAGGGGGCCAGAAAAATTGCCCGGGCACAAGTCCTTGATGTTCTTTCTTTGGGTCCAGACCAGAATGCACAGGAAAGTTTTTTTCGCCCGGATGAAATGAAGCCGGGGCAGGACGGTGCCGGAGGAGTGCCACTAAGGAAACCCGGGGACCTTCGTCAAATACATAAGGCAACGCGATGCGCAAACCACCCGCTTTTGCGCTGTTATAGTGGCACGCGGGACTTGGTCAAATGGGCAAAAATGCTCAAAGAAACAATAAATATTGCCTGGGGAGCTGTTCCGCTGTGCTGGTATAGCTTGCTTGATGGGCGTTCAACCAGACCGCTTGAAGAGGCAATCAGGGAAAATCAGAAGGCAATTCGCTGGTATGCGAGCCAGGAAATACCTGTTGAGGTGAATGAATCCCATCAGTGGAGTCTCAGAGATGCACACGATTCCCTGGCAGTTGCAATGGCATTTCTTGCCGCTTATAATGCCAAGAATCTTGGTGTGCGCTACTATGTATCCCAGTATATGTTTAATACGCCACCGGGTACATCTCCTGTTATGGACCTGGGCAAGATGCTCGCAAAGATTGAATTAATTGAAAGTTTACACGATGAAAATTTCACTACGTTTCGTCAGGTTCGGGCAGGACTTGCAAGTTTCTTGCCTGACCTCAATATTGCAAAAGGACAACTTGCTGCATCAGGTTTGCTAAGTCTTGCACTGAAGCCACACATCCTGCATGTGGTAGGATATTGTGAAGCACATCATATTGTGACACCCGTAGAACTAATAGAAAGTTGTAAAATTATTCATGGTATGATTCACATTTCTCTTCAAGATTTTCCAGACCTCCTGAATGATAAAAGGATTCAGAAAAGAAAAAAAGAATTGATAATAGAAGCAAATGTTCTGTTAGATGCACTCGGGAAAGGTAAAAGTGAACCATTATGTAATCCAGAGGTTCTTACACAGGCAATAGAGCAGGGCTTGCTTGATGCCCCGCACTTGAAAAACAATCCTCATGCAAAAGGCAGGGTAATTACCCGAATGATTGAAGGGAAGTGCTGTGCAGTTGATGGGAGCACGGGCAAAGTAATTTCAGAAAAGGAAAGAATTGAATTGCTGAAGGAGAAGAAAAAATGAGCAAGGTTTCTCCCCTGGTCAGAGATGTGATGACCAGAGAAGTTCTTACTGTGAGTCGTGGCACCACACTTTCAGAACTATTGAAAAAATTTCAAAAATTTCATACATTCCCCCTTGTGCCTGTAGTGGAAGAAGATGGTAGGTTGGTTGGCACAATTTTATTTGAGGACCTGGTGGAAATATTCCAGGCAAAAGGAATGAGTCTTATAAAAGGAGTTCCCTTTCTTGACAGGGATGAAATTGACATTTTCAATCTGGACATAGATGAAGAATCTGGCGTTCTTTTTATAGTTGAAGACCTGCTGAAACGTAAATTTCTTTATCTTAACGATGACCTCCCCCTGGAGAAGGCTTATACCGCAATGAAACTCAATTCTGTAGATACTCTGCCAGTGATTGATAAAGAGGGAAAACTGGTTGGGATGTTGGGGATATTTGACATCCTGAGAGCGATATTTAAAGAGAAGGGAATTATTAAATGAACTCTATTTTAAGTTTTGGTTTCATCCTTCTCGCCGGGCTATTGGCTGCGAAATTGATAGGGAGGATGAAATTCCCTGGTGTTACGGCTTATCTTGTTCTGGGAATCCTTATTGGACCGTCTATCTTGAATTTTATTTCAGAAAATGTTATAAGTACATCCGGGTTTATTTCCAATGTGGCGCTGAGTTTTATTGCATTCTCACTGGGCCAGAGTTTTTCCAGGGAGGCCTTTCGCAGAATAGGCAGGTCGGTGTTATGGACCTCAATCCTGGGAGCATGTGGTCCCTGGGTACTGGTCACACTTTCCTTCTGGCTTATCCTCAGGCAGCCGTTTTATCTCTCATTGCTGTTTGGAGCAATTGCATCTGCAACTGATCCCGCAGCAACCGTAATGGTGGTCAGGGAATACAGAACAAAAGGAATTTTTACTGATACCTTGCTGGGCGTTGTTGCGATTGATGATGCATGGTGTTTGATAATTTTTGCAATATCACTTGCAATCTCAAGAGCAGTATACTCCCACTTGCTCTCACCCTTATTTCTTACAAAGGTTCTATTTTCATCTCTCCTCGAGATTTTTGGCGCTCTAATTCTCGGAGGTGCAACCGCATGGGTTCTTGTCCGGCTTTCCCGCTACATACGTACTACTGCCGAACTTCTCACATATACTCTCGGTTTTATTCTTCTGAATGCGGGGCTTGCAAGTTACCTGCACTTATCCATTCTTTTGACAAATATGTTTATGGGTGGAATACTTGTCAATATTAATCACGGGAATTCGAAATTTTTTGACAGTATCAGGATAATTGAGTCCCCGCTTTATCTGCTCTTCTTTGTGCTTGCCGGTGCCAGCCTCGAAGTTGGACTTTTAGTAAAATTGGGGACAGTTGGGGCAGTATACATTGTTTGCCGGTCATTCGGTAAGATATGGGGTGCTTCAATAGGTGGCAGGATTGCAAACGCTCCATATGCTATTAAAAAATATCTGGGGCTTGCGCTTCTTCCGCAGGCTGGTGTGGCGCTGGGTACAGCTCTGGTAGCAAAATCTGTATTTCCCGAGGTAGGGGGCATTATTATCACCACAATTGTAACCACAAGTGTAATTTTTGAATTATTTGGACCGCTCTGTACAAAGATTGCCCTGGAAAAAGCCGGGGAAATAGAACGCAAACAGGAGGTGGTCTGATGAGCGGTATTCTTTTTGAAATGATTGTGACTGTTATATATCTTGCAGGTGTTGTAGTTTGTAGCTTTCTGGTCGGGTTTATCTGGCGCAATGTTTTTAAGCGAATTGCTCACAAGACCCCCACAAAATTAGACATTATGATATTTGAATACACTGAGAAACCTGTAAGCTTTCTTGTGCTTATCACAGGATTCTATTTTGTATTGAAGCGTCTGGCGAAGTACCAGCAGATGGATAAACTTTCATTTTTAAAAATTATGGATGGAATTTTTTATGCCGCTGTAGTGATTGTCGCTTCTCTATTTGTCTATGCCCTTATAAAAGCAATACTTGACTGGTACACCCTCGAGGTAGCCTCAAAATCTGATGTATCTGTTGGCGGGTTTGCCCCGCTGATAAAACGCCTGACCCAGTTCATTATTCTGTTTATAGGTATAATGATAATTCTCAGCCATTTCAATGTTAATATCTCCGGTTTAATTGCCACTGCCGGTATTGCTTCCCTTGCATTTGCTCTTGCAGCCCAGGATTCTATAGCAAATATGATAGCCGGCTTCTTAATAATGGTTGACCGTCCATTCAGGATTGGTGATAGGGTGGAACTTGCAGACTGAGGTCAACCAAGATTCTTTCCTTTGACCACACTGTGATTGTTGTACCAAATTCAGAAATAGCAAAAGTAAGGATAACCAATTACGGTTACCCGAATCCAAAGGTTAAAATTCGTCAGACTATCAGTGTTGCTTATGGTAGTGATATAACAAAAGTGAAAAGAATACTAAAAGAGATATGCCATGCTCATCCCGATGTTCTTGATGACCCTGCTCCTGATGCCTATTTTATGGAATTCGGA
>Ga0210006_1001563_pt1 | contig 15700 bp, 17 predicted proteins | sample CryGey02umfilter_2_FD_185452 | JGI IMG/M metagenome (GOLD analysis project Ga0210006, IMG submission 185452) | Groundwater microbial communities from aquifer in Utah, USA - Crystal Geyser 4/10/14 0.2 um filter (SPAdes) (version 3) | ecosystem: Environmental > Aquatic > Deep subsurface >... | reverse complement strand
GCATTACATTTGGTGTCTATTATAAAGGGTTTGAACTTAAAGGATTAGCTGAAGCTATAAAAAATAAAATAATATCAGATCCAAGCTTTGCCAAAGATAATATTTCTAACTGTTATAAACTCGGAGGTATATTATTAAAAAGCTCTGCTGTGGTAAACACTACTAAACTAAATAATTTTCCCAATTCAGATTTATTAACTGTATTAAACCGGTTTAGAGAAGCTTATTTAAATTTTCTTCCTTATCTTGTTTATCCTCATGCAATTGAACGTTATTTCATGGAGACAATATCCACTGAACTAAAAGATCATTTGATATTAATTAAAAAAGTGACGGAATTTGATCGTATATATAAAAGTTTAACCACGCCAACTATCCATGAAATTGATGAACAAATTGATTTATTAAAAGTATCTATTAAGCTAAAAAAACATGGATTAACGCAAAAGACTAATAAGTTAATCGAAGAAATAAAAAGGAAGTATGGTTGGCAGCCTTTTTGGACGATTAATGCAAAACCATTAACAATAGATTATTTTAAAAACGCCATACAAATTTATGTTAAAAGTAATACAAATCTAAACGATGAAATACAATTTATTAAGCAAGGTCAAAGGGATAGAAAAAGTAAATTAGCAAAAGCAATTAAAGAAATTAGAGCTCCTGTGGCGTTAAAAGCTTATGTTGAATTGCTTCAGGGATATATGTATTTAAGAACCTACCGTAAAAATATAATTTCAAAAGCACATTATTTGCACCTACCTTTACTCTTGGAGATTGGTGAAAGAATGGAGATGAGCGAAGACGTGAAGTTGATTAGTTATGAAGAAATGATCAATTACCTTACTAAAGGCGATATTGTGAAACAGGAACTCATTGAAGAACGAAAGCAAGCATGGGCAGTACTGTCGATTGGAGGAAAAATATCAATTATTTCCGGTAAATTCTTTGTCGAAGCAACCGCCAAAAAATATAAAATAGAAGACGTTCAAATGCAAGTTTCTCAAAAAGTAGTTAAAGGCCGACCAGCTTGTCTTGGAAAAGTAACAGGAAAGGCTAAAATAATTAAAAAAATTGAAGAGTTTATTAACGTTAATCAAGGGGATATTTTAATTACTCCCATGACTACACCGGAATATGTTCCAATCATGAAAAAAGTATCAGGCATCATTACTGACGAAGGTGGAGTGACTTGTCATGCAGCTATAGTTTCACGGGAATTTAATATTCCTTGCTTGGTTGGTACCGGTAATGCAACTAAAATATTTAAAGATAATGATTAAATTCAACTTGATGCGAACAAGGGAACTGCATTTAAAATATGAAAATTATAGAAAAGAAAGTTAATTTTCTATCAGTTGGACACAAACTATTTGGGTTATTACAGATTCCAGATAATTCAAATAATAACTTGATAATTCTTTTTCATGGATTAACAAATTCGATGATTGATTGTCCACTAATTGAACAGGCAGCGAAAACATTTTTACATAATTCATTTCCGGTTTTTCGTTTTGATTATTTTGGAAGCGGAAAAAGTCCAGGTAACTTTATAGATAAAACTATTAAGATTTTAGTAAAAAACACAAACGATGGAATTGATTTTGTTATTAATCAATTAAAGTACAAAAAAATCGGAGTATGGGGAAGAAGTGTTGGAGCAGTTCTCGGATCAACCGTGTGTGATAGAAAGGAAATATTCAGCTCTGTTTTTATATCAACAACAACACATACGCATCAGTCATTTTCAAAACTATTCCAAAAGAATAAACAATATTCTACACCGATTATAGGAACTGGAAAAATAAAAGGTGAACCGATTTTACCTGGTGTTTTTTATCAACAAACATCATGGCTAGATTCTTTACAAAAAAAACATCTGTCTAATTCAAAAAATATATTAATTATTCCAGGAACAGAAGATAAAACTGTATACGATTTAAATTGGACTAAGTCAGTCTATAAAATTATTCAATCTCCAAAAAAATTGGAAATTATTAAGGGTGCTAATCATGCATATCAGGGTTGTGAAGAAAAAGTTATTAGTAAAGCGCTAAAATGGTTTGCAAAATATTCAAATAATACTTAAAGAAATCCGAGGACAGTGGGTCCTCGGAATTTCAATTGGAATTTTAGTTTTTAATTAGCTCCTTGAGTAGGATTTAATCTTCTTTCCATACCGTTTAATAACGGATTTAGTTGAATGTTTTGTGCTGTGACACTGCCGTTAGTGTTTTCTGTTCCAAAGACATTAACGCGCTCTCCTTTTTTTAGATCGGTTTTAGTTGCAGTTTCTACTTTATTATATATTGTTTTTTCTGATAACAAAACAATTTTACTACTCCCATCAACTAATTTTACTGTGATTGAGTTTTCATCCTGATTGATGATCTCACCCATAACCGGTCGAAATCCACCTCTTCGTGTTTGGCTTTGTCCAGTTTGTCCATTTTGTTGACCGCGCATATTTTGTAAATTTGCACCAAAACGATTATTAACGGATTTTGATTCTTGGTACTTCATTCCTCCAAAAAAACTCAATGCACCAACTGCGATAGCGATAATTATTGTGATAATTTGTTTATTCATGATTTATTCACCACCTTTGTTATTTAAATTTATTAAATGTTTTATAATGTTGTCATCGCGAACGAACCCCGCTGAAGGGGTGAGTGTGGCGATCCCGTTACCAATAGGATGTTTTATATTAATGGGATTGCTTCTCCCGCCTCAGTCGGCGGGATCGCAATGACATTATTCTCATACTACTCGTATCTTAGAGCCTCAATTGGTTGTAAATTTGCTGCTTGTTTTGCCGGATACCAACCGAAGATAATTCCAATCGCTCCCGATACTCCAATTGCCAACGCAACCGATGATGGAGAGATGGTAAATGGTAAACTCATCGCACTGGAAACAAAATATGAGATCCCAACTCCCAACAGCATTCCGATTAATCCTCCGGTAATGGTCAGAATAATTGCCTCAATTAAAAATTGAGTAATTATAGTTTTCTTTTTAGCACCGAGCGCCTTTCGTAGACCGATTTCACGCGTTCTTTCGGTGACTGTGACCAACATGATATTCATGATTCCAATTCCACCAACCAAAAGAGATATAGCAGCAATTCCACTCAAAAGTAATGTAAAAGTTCCAGTAACTTGTGAGGCTGTATTTAAAATATCGTTTTGGGAAAAAATTGAAAAATCCGCCTGGGTTGGATCTGTGAGTTTATGTTCTTCAAGAAGTAAATAACCCACTTGATTTTGTGTTTCGGTCATCACGTCATGGTTTTTTGCTTCGATAGCAATTGAAGAAAGATAACTGATTCCGAACAATTGTTTTTGAGCGGTTGAGAGTGGAACAAAAATAATATCGTCTTGGTTTTGAAAACCCGACCCACCTTTGGCGGCGGTTATGCCAATAATCCTTAAAGATTGACCATTAACACGGATTGATTGTCCAATTGGATTGGTGACATCTTCTCCAAACAAGTCAGTAACAACTTGTGGACCTAACACTGCCACTTTTGACATATTATCAACATCACGTTGTGTAATAAAAACACCAAAAGCAATTGTTATTTTATGAATTCCTGCATAAGTTTCCGTGGCGCCAATTATTTGCGTATTTGTATTATTTTTTCCGGTGGTTACTTGCGCACGACGTTGAACTTCTGGAGATACCGCCTTAATTGTGATTATTGTTTTAGAATTTTCAATTGCTTTTGCGTCGCTATTTGTAAGTGTTGTTCCTCCTCCGAATGCACCGCGAACAGCTCCGGAGTTTTGACTTCCAGGATTAACCGTCAGTAAATTTGCTCCAAGCGACTGGATTTGGTTGGTGACAGATAGTTGGCTAGCTTGTCCCAAAGATACAAGCGCAATCACGCTTCCGATTCCAATAATAATACCCAAGATTGCTAGACCGGTACGCATTTTATTTATTTTGAGTGTTGATATTGCTTCACTAATTAGTTCATTAATATTCATTATTCATTATTAATTATTAATTATTTTTCCATCGCGAATATGAATAATCCGTTTTGCATGACTGGCAATATTTGCTTCATGGGTGATCATGATGATCGTGTGTCCTCGTTGATATAGGTCTGTAAATATTTTCATGATCTCTTCAGCTTGACTGGACGCAATATTTCCTGTTGGTTCATCTGCTAGTAAAATTGCCGGGTTCATCGCTAGTGCGCGGGCAATTGCCACGCGTTGTTGCTGACCTCCGGAAAGTTGATTACTGGTATGTTCCATACGATCTTTTAGCCCCACCATTTTTAGATATTGTTCTGCCTTTTTAATTCGTTCTTGTTTCGAAATACCGGCATATATCATTGGGAGCATCACGTTTTTTAATGCAGTGGTACGGGGAAGAAGATTATATGCTTGGAAGATAAACCCGATTTTTTGATTGCGAATATCTGCTAACTCATCTTCATCAGCTTGGCCAATATTAATTCCATCCAATTCGTAGGTTCCTTTTGTGGGTTGGTCAAGTGCACCTAATATATGCATAAGTGTTGACTTACCACTTCCGGATGGCCCCATAATAGCTACAAACTCACCCTTTTTTATAGTAAAGGAAATATTATCAAGTGCGATTGTTTCCACAGTACCTGTTTGGTAAATCTTACATACATGCTTGACAACTATCATAATAATTTAAATGATATTAACGGTTTATTCTCATTGTGTTTCCACCTGTTCGTGCGCCACCAAACGGACTGAATGGAGACTGTGTCGTAGTTTGGGTGGAATTTGATGTTTGAGAAGATGAAGTAACAATTATATCTCCAGATTTAAGACCAGAAACTATTTCAGTCTGAGTGTTAGATGATAGTCCAATTTCAACCGTGACTGTTTGGGGTTGACGATCTTTCATAATTTGAACAGTGGTTGTTGAAGTGCTACTATCTGTTTTAACACTAGTTGATGGAACAAGTAAAACATTATCTTTGGTTTGAGTAATGATATGGGCCGATGCTGCCATGTTGGGTAAAATTGCCTCTGATCCAAGATCAAGACGGATAACAGTTGAATAGGTTGTAACATTAGAACTAATTGTTCCTGCTGTATCAATACTTATAACATGTCCGGTGAAGGTTTTATCCGGAAGGGCATCGAAAGTGACTGTAGCTTTATTTCCCATTTTAATTTTTGGGACATCGATTTCTGATAAATTAACTGTGACTGTTGGCATAGCTTTTGTTTTAACAGATGCGATTTTTGTACTAGTTTGGGTGGTGTTGGAATTACTTGATGTGGATGCGATTACTGATCCAACTTGAAGTGACAATCCAGTGACTGTTCCGGAAATCGGTGCATAAATTGTTGGTGATGTTTGTTGATAAGAAAGCCAAGCGGAGTTTAAAGCAGTTTGAGCTTGGTTAACCACTGCTTGTTGATTTTTGTATTTTGCTTCTGAGGCAAGCCAAGTATTATTAGTTATAATAAACTCTGGAAGCGTTCGATTGTTTGTGTTTGGTGTTCCATCTCCGTTTGTATATTTACCGTTAATGGCAAGGTTATAAAATTTGTCCCACTGCATGAACATATCTCCTTGTGTCGTTAACATTGCTATTTTTGTAGTTTCTAAACTATTTTTTGCACTTTGATAACTTGACGATGCTTGGAATGCTTTTTGTTTACCTTCAAGATCCAAATCAATGTCAGCGATTTTATCTCCGGATTTAACAACATCGCCATCTTTAACATATAGTTTTGAAACAACACCAGAGGCTTGGGTTGAAATGGTTGCATTATTGGCAGTTGAGACATTGCCTGAACCAGTAACCGAAACAATCAGCGTTCCAATTTCTGCTTGCGCTGTTTGATACTGAACAGTATTTTTTTTAGAAGTAAATATTCTAGTTTTAATTAACCACAACAATCCAATAAGGATGGTGATAATTATAATCTTTTTAAAGAGAGAGAGTTTTTGAAATTTATTTTTAAAGTTTGAAAAATTATTAATAATTAGTTTCATAATTTTAGTTTATTATTTATTTCTGAAAATAAGCTTAACGATTAATTTTATGAAAAGTAACAGAAACAGTTGTTCCTTGATTTTTTTGGCTTTCAATAATAATTTTTCCTTTGTGCACATCAACAATCCTTTTAGCAATTGCTAAACCTAATCCAAAACCCTTGGTTTGTTTTTGCAAACGTACGTTTTCACTGCGATAGAAACGCTCAAACACACGGGGTAAATCTTTTTCAGCAATTCCTACCCCATGATCTTTAATCAAAACAGTCAAAGCTTTATCGGCTCCTTTAAAGTCGATTTTAATTGATGATTTTATTGGACTATATTTAATTGCGTTGTCAAGTAGTATGATAAATAGATCTACCAAACCAAACCTATTTCCTTGAATATAAGTTTTTTTACCAGAATAAGAAATTGTGATATTTTTTTCACGGCTTATCTGTTTAATTTTGTTAATTGCTTCATTAATAGTACTGTTTAAATCAACTTTTTCTAATTGAATTGTGGTATTTGACGGTTGATATTGGGAGAGTTGAAGAAGAGAGTCGGATAGACTTTGCAATTGATTTGTATCTATTAGATTATCCATGATAATTTTTTTTGCTTCCGGTAAAGTAAGATTTTTATCACGAAGGGAAACTTCGAGCGAGCTCTTTAACGCTGTAATGGGTGTTCTGAGTTGATGTGAGGCGTCAGTGATAAAATAACTTTGTTCATCAACCATTTTTTTAATTGGTTGTAGAGTTTTTCCAGCCAAGAAATAGGACAAGCCACCTGCGACAGTGAGAATAAAAATATTAATAATTATTAAAAATAAAGACAATCTTTCCTTAGTTTCTTTAATTAATTCCTCATCAGGTGGAGGATACGATCTGTTTGCCGATGGTCGATTAGGTTGAGGTAATACTTCTATATCCAGACGATGTTCAAAGCGTAGTTTTTGGATTCGGGAAAAACGGTCAAACTCGTTTATCAGAAGACGATATAAGGTTAAGCTAAAAGCCGCACTAATAATCACTAAGATTAATAGATACCAGAGGGTTAATTTTATACGGGCGCTATGAAACATTTATTAATTTTAAATTTAAAATAAGTTAAACGTCATTCCCATCCCCGCCTGCGCGGGGATAAATTCCGATGGGCTACAAGTCCCCGTTAGGGGAGATCCAGTCTATAATTACCTTATTTATAATGTATATTATGTCTGGATTCCCTCCTCCGAGGGAATGACTTTCTGTATCAAAGGTAATAAACATATAGAAAAATTACTCGTTACTGATTTTATAACCAAAACCACGGACAGTTTTTATTAGTGGTAATTGGTTTTTGAATGGCACGTCGATTTTATCACGTAATTTTTTTATATGGGCTTCAACCGTGTTGGGAAGAATTTCGGACTCGTAATCCCAGACTTGAGTAATAATTTTATCTTTTGTTAATATCTGGTTAGGGTGGCGAAGTAAATATTCAAGCAACATATATTCTTTGTTAGAGAGCATAATCGGTGTTTTACCACGTTTCACTTCATAGGTTTCTGTATTAAGAGTTAAATCAGAAAGCGATAAAACCACATTTATCATTTCGCCTTTTCTTCTTGTTAAGGCCTTGATTCTAGCAAGTAACTCATCAAATGAAAAAGGCTTAGTAAGATAGTCATCTGCTCCCGAATTCAATCCCTCGACTTTTTCATGGATTTGACCCTTAGCTGTGAGCATTAGTATAGGCGTGGAGTTATTTTCTTTACGGAGTGATTGACAGATTTCAATGCCACTTATTTCCGGAAGCATGATATCTAAAATAATCAAATCATATTTTTCAGTTGACGCAAGATCATAACCATCATTGCCGGAATAAGCAACATCAACAATATATTTTTCCTGCTCGAGACCTTTTTTTATTGAATCAGCGATTCTTTTTTCATCCTCAACTACTAGTATTTTCATATATGTATATTATAATCTGATTCTTAATTTTGACTGAAGAAAAGCGATTATTTTATATCTGGATAGAGATGTGAAAAGGATGCTATACTTAAAGCTAAACATGTTTCCAAAAAGACACGAGAAAATTTGGGCGCTTGCAGGCTTGGTAATTGCCATGATTTTTATTTATTACGTCGCAAAAAATCTGCGAGATATTAAAACAATTGTTAGTTATGCAGGTTTGACTGCGCCGGTTGTAATAATTATTTTATACGCACTTTTCGCAATTACCCCAATTTCAACCGATCCATTAACCGTAGTTTCCAGTGCGATGTTTGGTCCTTTATTTGGAGTATTGATTAGTTGGATTGGCAACTGTGTTGCTTCTTTAGTTGAATATTATTTTGGCAGTCATATTGGAAAAATTGCTAACTTTAAAGAAATACGAAAAAAATTACCTTTTGGATTAGGAAAATTACCAATAAATTCTCCTTGGTTTTTGATTGGTGGTCGATTGATTCCAGGATATGGTGGGAAAATTATTAGTATTTTGGCGGGAGTTCATCACGTTAAATTGATTTTATATCTTTGGACATCGGCATTAACTAATTTTCTAGGATCATTGTTTTTAGTGTTAGGAGGATATCATATTATTCGATTGATTCATTTATTAAAGTGAATTTTAATCTGGATTCCCGTCTTCACGGGAATGACAATAATACACACATTATTTATAGACAATCAAATAGTTTGTTTAGATGGGAGATTTTTGGAACTCAATAATTCGTTGTTTGCGCTCTTCAGTTGAAAGTGGACTTATAATTCCCGGACCGTTAATACAACCACCATCGCAAAAAAGGACATCAATAAAACGAATTGATTGGTTGTCTTTAAATTCCTCAAGAACAATGTCAATATTTTTCCAGTTAGAAACAATTCTAATCTCTTTATCCTTTAGAAGGGTTTGAGTACCACTTGTAAAAGTGAGTCCGCCATCGAAAGGATATATCCGGGTGGATGGTTCAGAAAGATCAAACTTGTCGTTAGATAATTCATTTATTTGAGGAGTTGCGAATTGAGAAAATAACTCATCGAGTTCTTTATATGTAATTACGATAATATTTAATTCGGGGTAATCTTCACTGGCTTCAAGTTTTTTTACAATGCACGGACCGATAAAAACCGGTTGATAACCAAGATATTTTTCTGTCACAATTTTGGCGGTGGCGATCATTGGTGAGTCTGCCTTGAATGCTAAATAAGGAATTAGATCAGGATGCTTGGTACGGATATAGCGGACAAAACTAGCGCAGGGACTAGTGATGAAACGGCCGGTGGGATTATTAATTAACAGGTTTACAACTGCTTCGTTAGTTTTTTTTGCACCCACTGCTACTTCCCCACCACATAAGAAAAACCTAATTGTTTTAAACGGGTGACTATTTGTGGGTATTGATAAACAATTGGGAATGAAGGTGCCAACATGGCTACTAACTTAGATTTATTTTTTATTAATTCGGTAAGCATATTTACTTCGTCCTCGTCCATAGTTTATTTAAAGACTGTCTTTAACAAAGACAGTCTTTATTTTCAAGGCAATGATTCCTCCAAATATTGCCGTGATTAGTTGAAAAATTCCCATGCTTGTTAAGAATACCGCCGGAACTAATTTTAGTTGAAAATACATTGAGGCGAAAAGATATAACCAAAAACTTTTTATAAGTGAACTAAAAATAACACTAATTGTAAGGGGTAAGAATTTATTTAACTTAAAAAAAGTAAACATTAACAATAAATTCCCGATCCAAATAAACGGTAGAAAGTAGAGAAGAAAAGGGGTGAATTTTCCAAACAACAATCCATGAGAAACAGCAGCTAAACTGGGTAAAATTGCAACTGACAGCCAATTTTTTCTTCCGAGGTTTTGAGAGACTACTAAGAATAAAAGGGTGTTAACTACAGTTCCAGTGAGCCACTGCGGACCAGAAATAAAAAGCGGAATGGCAAATGCCAAAATCGGGAGAACAAAATTTAATGGTAACGTAGTAATTTTTTCTAAAACTGTGGTCTGTGTTTTCACGATTTTATAATAGATGATTTTTACCCATTAATCAATAAAATTACTTATTTAATAATCCAAAATTATTTAAGGTGTACTTAATAAAATCTAACGTTTTTATTAAATGATTAAAATTTTTTCCTATTTTCCATGATAATGCTTCATTGATTAGCAATATCCATTTCTTGTCTAATATATCTTTAGCATATGAAGCAGCTTTTGATTTTGAAACGATACCTCCCCTTTGGATTGTATAAAAAGCTCGACACATTGTTAAAACTGCATATACCTGATAATCATTTTTGATAAGTCGCGAATGGTCGATTAGTTGAGGGCACCACCAATTTTTTAAAGACTCAATAACTGCTTTTTTTAACTCATTTTGAGTTACAGGTTTAATAAACAATTTAGGACTCTGTCCTTTTATCGTTATTCCATTTTCTCTTAATATGTGTTTTTCAATTAATCCAAAACCATCGATATAAAACTTTCCATCAATATGAAGACAGGGAAAAAAAGCTTTTTCTTGAAAGTAATTTTTTAAGGACTTTATAGGAATATAAATACACTCTATTCTTTTGGCGTATGGTAAATTACTTAAAGTTATTTTTTTATGTAATAATTTTAGTTTTTTCAACAAACTATCAGAAAGAGCATTTTCTGTAAGAATAACTAAATCAATATCGCTTCTATCAGGAGCAAAATCATTTAATGCTAAAGAGCCATGGATATACATACCAATAAATTGACCGTTTAAAATATCAGAAATCTTAATAAGAAGATGGTCTATTATTTTATTAACAGAAGGATAAGGAGTGAAAGATTTCATAATTTTTTAATTGTATGAAACAAATTGATTTATCAATTGGATTAATTAATAGATTATTAATTTTAAATCAATTGACATAAAAGTTAAAGTATATTACATAAAGCAATAGTTTATTAAAACTCTAGATACCCGTCTTCACGGGGATGACATTAAACGGATATTTCGTTTTTTAGTTGCCACATGTATAATCTTTATATGACTAAAGATTTATCTACGTTGTTTTATCCCAAATCAATCGCAATCGTTGGGGCGTCGACAAATGTTGGAAAGGTGGGGGGGATTGTTTTACAAAACATCAGACAATCGGGCTACAAAGGGAATATTTATCCGGTTAATCCAAATTATGAAAATATTGATACATTAAAATGTTATGCAAAATTAGAGTTGTTGCCGGAAGCTCCTGATTTATTAATTGTAGCGGTTCCAATTTCCACAACATTCACTGTTTTACAAGAAGCTGGGACAAAGGGAATAAAAAATGCAGTTGTCTATGCTGCCGGATTTAAAGAGATAGGGAAAGATGGAGAACAACTAGAAGATCAGTTAAAACAAATCTGTGTTCAGTTTGGAATTAATATGATCGGTCCAAACTGTTTGGGATTTGTAAATAATCTGTGTCCGCTTAATGCAACTTTCGCAAAGACCAACGGACAATCAGGGAATATTCGTTTTATTTCTCAGTCCGGAGCTATTGCTTCGAGTATGTTTGATTGGTGTGATGCGCATAACTTGGGATTTGCTGAGTTTGTTACGCTCGGTAATAAGGCAGTTTTAAACGAAAACGATGTTCTTCAATTTTTTTTGGACCATCCGATTAACACACTTACTAATGAACAACAAAAAGGGCTATCTCATGTTTCGCCAATCGGTCTTTATCTGGAATCAATCACAAACGGTGTAGAATTCATGCGTTTAACTCGAGAGATTGGAAAGAAGAATCCGATTTTTATCATTAAACCGGGCAAGACTGCAGCTGCAGCTAAAGCGATGCAGTCGCATACTGGAGCAATTGCCGGCGCTGATTTTGTTTTAGAAAAAGCACTTAAGCAAAGTGGGGTAATTAGATGCAATGCTTTATCAGAATTTTTTAATTTAGCACGAGCATTTGCTTGGGAGGATGAGCCAAATGAACCAAATATTGCCGTGATTTCAAATGCCGGAGGACCGGCAGTGATCAGTGCTGATGCGATTTCTGATGCTGGGTTATCATTGGCGCAGTTTGATGACGATAAAAAAAAGCAATTATTAGAAATTCTTCCACGTGCTGCCAGCATTATGAATCCGGTGGATGTATTAGGTGATGCGTTAGCTGATCGGGTTGGAAAAGCAACAGAAATTGTTTTACAAACTGATCAAGTCGATACATTATTGGTGATATTAACTCCGCAAGTGATGACACAAATTGGTAAAACTGCCAGTTTAATCGGTATGCTCTCTGCAAAATATAAAAAACCAATCTTTTGTTCTTTTATTGGTGGAGGAATGGTGATTGAAGGAGAAAAAGTATTAAATCAATACAAGATTCCAACATTTCATTTTCCGGAAGAAGCAATCATGGCGATTGGTTCAATGTGGAAATGGCGACAATTTCGAAAAGAACAATTAACAATTAAAAATGAACCCACAGAATCAATTTTAATAAATTATGACAATATAAATACAATAGTTCAATCAGCTAAACGTCAACCAAGTTTAAACAATCAACAAGCTACTCAAGTTTTTGTAGCGGCAGGAATAAATGTTCCTAAAAGTAAACTAATAAAAACTCTCGCAGAAGGAATTATATTTGCGGAAGAAAACGATTGGCCAGTGGTTTTAAAATTATCAGCCCCTGGTTTGTTGCATAAAACTGAATATGGCGGGGTAATTGTTAATATTGCTAATGAACGTGAGATTGTGTTGGCCTGGGAGAAAATCGAAAAAAATAAATTAAAGCTTCCGTTTGAAATGCAAAAAAATATTTCGGTGCAAATTCAACAGGACGTTGGAAAAGGGATTGAGGTGATTGTTGGTGTTAAACGTGATCCGATTTTTGGTCCAGTGTTGTTATTTGGTGCGGGGGGAACGATGGCAGAGTTAATTGCTGATCGCAATTTACACATACTTCCAATTAACAATAAACAAGCTCAACAATTAGTTGAGAAAGCAAAAATTCACTTATTACTTCGTGGTTATCGTGGCGCGTTACCTTATGCCGAAAAACCACTTTATGATTTAATTGTCCGTTTCTCCAAACTAATTGAAATATCGTCGGATATCAAAGAAATGGAAATTAATCCTGTCATTATTACACATGATTCAGTTTACGCAGTTGATGGAAAAATTTTATTAAAATGAAAGTAAAAAATTATGTCATTGCGAGGAGCGAACCAGGTGCTGAATAGTACCTGGGAGCGACGTGGCAATCCCGATAATATAGAAGGTACTGTAATAATTAGTTAGGTTCATTGGTAACGGGATTGTCCTTCGACTAATCTCAGGATTATAACTTCACTTCGTCGAGTCATACTCGACTTCGTTCGCAATGACACTTCCTGTACGTTTTTGCTATACTACCTTTTAAATGAAACGCGTTGTTTTAATAACTTTGTTTATATGTATATTATTATGTCGACAGGTTTTTGCTGCAGATTGGGAGATTGACTGCGACGGAAAAGATTGTACTAATCCGCCTCCTCATCCACTTTTTACGCAAACCGATCAATGGATTCCAGGAATGTGGGAAGCGAAAATTGTAACGGTAAAAAATCTTGATGATAAGAAAAATTTGGAAATTAACACTAAAGTCAAAAATTTGCAAGTTGATCCTTTAAAATGTCATTTTGACGAACAGCTTATTTTATCGATTAATCGATTAGATTTACCTGATAAAAATACCGTTGTCTGGTCTGGAAGTGTAGGTGATTTATTCAAAAGACGTGATCCAATTAGTTTAGGAATTTTTCCACCCAAAACTGACGTAGATTTTCGTTATATTATTTCATATAATCAAGACGCGGTAGCTGAGGAGAACTGTCCAAATCCAACCACTTCATTTTCATTACAACTTAACTTTTCCCGAAAAGAAGTTAATAATGAGTCAGAAATTAATACAAATAAAGTAACTTCAGCGAAGTGCGACGATCAAGCGCCAAAAAGTCCTCCGACGCTTATAAATATAATTCCTGGAATAAACAGTATTGCGTTATTTTGGGAAAAAGCACAAGAACCAGTAACTTATTACATAATTCAATATGGGACGCAACCAAATAAATATGAATTTACTAATCCAAACGCTGGAGGAAAAGAAACAACAAAGTATATTATTAACAGTCTTGATTCTGAGAAACAATATTTTTTTACAGTTGTTGCTGGTAATGGTTGTGCCGTTGGTCTTCAGTCTAATCAATTAACTGCAGTGACATTAAAAAACTTTCAAACTTCTCCTACGATAATAAATCAATCTTCTAATGTTTTAGGAGTATCAACTTGTAATGTAATATCTACTCCAACACCTACGGTAAGTATTCTAGGAATAACTAAGAAAAACGCATATTGGTTTATTGTGGCGTTACAGTTTGTTGCATTGGCAGTGTTGTGGTTGTAAAAAAATCGCAGATGCACTTGATTTTGATAAATATGGTATAATAAGACTTATCAATAGTTGATAGAATCTGCAAGAGGTTAATTTCTTCAGGCTCTACACTTTCAATAAGCAATTTACTAAATTCAATTCAAATACAAAAGGGGGTGAAATATAAAATGGATAAAAAGAAACTATACGTAGGTAACTTACCTTGGACAATGACAAATGATTCTTTAAAAGATTTATTTGCTCCATACGGTGAAATTTCAGAAGCGATCATAATCATGGACCGTTATTCAGGCCGCTCAAAAGGTTTTGGTTTCGTTACATTTGTTAACGATGCTGATGCTGAAAAAGCAGCTGCTGAAATGGCAGAAAAAGAAATCGAAGGAAGAAAAATCGTTGTTAACGTTGCACGTCCACGCGAAGATCGAGGAACTCGACCAGGTGGAGGAGCAGGAGGTTATAGACGCGATTTTAGAAAAAGCTATTAAGATTGATTTTTTATTGGTCAATTGCAATTGGCTTAAAATAGGGAGGCTTTGCCTCCCTATTTTTTTGCAACAAATATCAGTTGACTTATAAATCGATCTTCTTTGTAAAATTCCTTGTATATGCAGTCATCCCGAATGTAATGAGAGATCTTACGTTAGATTCCTCACCGAGCCAGACTCGGTTCGGAATGACATGATCAACATACATAAAAAATTTACAATTCCCATAAACAGGTATATAATTGATTTATATGGAAAATCAATTTAATTTAAACAACAATAAAAAATCTTCGGTAAAACAAATAGTAATTGCAATTCTACTTTTACTAGTGGTAGTTGGAGGAGTGGTAGGTGCTGGTTCTTGGTTGATTCAGTATCAAAAAGGTTTAAAAAATCCTCCGGAGTCAGCATTAATAAAGATAGAACCGACTTCTACACCTGAAAAAGTTATTTCTCCTACAGTTATCCCTTTATCTAAAGAAGAAATAAAAGTTCGCATCCTCAATGGATCTGAAACAATTGGCGAAGCAGGAGAAATTAAAAAATTGTTGGAAGATGACGGTTATATAATAATCGAAACAGATAATTATGATAAAACAGTTGATAATACAATAATCAGTCACACTGCCAGTGTCAGCAGTCAAATGGTAGTTGAGATAAAAAAATTACTAGAAAAAACATTTTCACCGGTTAAAATCAGCACAGACAGTCAACCAACTTCGGTTGATTTGGAAATTATTACCGGTAAAAACCGGTTGTAAATAAATAATTGAAGATAAAAATTTTCACTTAACAACGCAGTTCCATTATAACAGGTCAATTATTATGTCATCC
>Ga0210006_1001561_pt1 | contig 15700 bp, 24 predicted proteins | sample CryGey02umfilter_2_FD_185452 | JGI IMG/M metagenome (GOLD analysis project Ga0210006, IMG submission 185452) | Groundwater microbial communities from aquifer in Utah, USA - Crystal Geyser 4/10/14 0.2 um filter (SPAdes) (version 3) | ecosystem: Environmental > Aquatic > Deep subsurface >... | reverse complement strand
TATTTGTCATCTTCCCACATTTTGCTATAAGGAATATCATTGAAGTTGATCCATTCGTGTGTACCTTCTCTAACCTTTGTTTTTAATTCTCCTTGAAACTGTTCCGTTGAAAATAAGTGTACTGACCAAGCTGGTGAAGATTCATCGCCATCATAAAAGTGTAAAATTCCTTGATTTATTAAATTAAAAACTTTTAATCCTGTTTCTTCTTCAACCTCTCTTATTACTCCTTGTTCAGGATCTTCTTGTTCCATTAACTTACCACCGGGAGCATTGTACTTGTCTCCTCCAAATAATTCTTTAGTTTTTCTTTGTAGTAAAAGTTGATTATCCTTCTTAATGTAACATAATGTGGCTAAAATGGTCATATTTCTCTTCCCCCTAAAAAAAATAATACTTAAAACTTTAAATTAATTTCTAAACTAATGGGACAATGATCGCTTCCTTCAACTTTAGAAAATATTTCTGCTTTCTTAACTCTTCTCTTTAATTTTTCAGAAACTAAAAAATAATCAATCCGCCATCCAATGTTTCTTTTTCTAGCTTTAAACATATAACTCCACCAAGTATAATTGTTGGGTTCTTTGTTAAACATTCTAAATGAATCTAGAAATCCGTTATTCAAATATTTGTTTAATCCATCAATCTCTACTTGAGTATATCCTGCGTTTTTATCATAATTTTGTTTTGGATTAGCCAGATCAATTTCTGTATGTGCCACATTTAAATCGCCACAAAAAATAACTGGTTTCTTTTGCTCTAATCCTTCAATGAATTTGTGAAATGTCACATCCCATTTTGCTCTTCTTTTTAGTCCAGTTAAACCCCTTTTAGAGTTAGGAGTGTAAACATTAACAAGAATAAATTCTTCAAATTCTGCAGTTATAACCCTTCCTTCATTGTCATCCATCGGCCCATCACCATAAAGAACAGATAATGGTTTTACCTTGCTAAAGATTGCCGTTCCGGAATAACCTTTCTTCTCGGCAGTGTTCCAAAAATGATGCTCATATTGATTTAGCATCTTATCAACTTGGTCGGGGTGTGCTTTAGTTTCTTGAATACACATTATGTGGGGATTCTCTTTTTTAACAAAATCAAGAAATCCTTTTTGTAAACAGGCTCTAATTCCATTAACATTCCACGAGATTAGTTTCATTTTATATTTTTGAATATTTTCACATATTCTTTCATTGTTGGTAAAAACATTTCTGAAGAATCATTCAAACTTTTTATTAATTCCTCTTTTTTGAACCATTTAACTTCTTCAACTTCGTCTTCCTGAATTTTAAACTCACTAACATCTTTATCAATAACTAAAGTGTACCATTGTGTAAAATGGTGAAATTCATCTTTAGTCTCTCTTTTTGGCCCAAGCGTGGGTTTAACACCCATCAATCCTAATTCTTCTTCAGCTTCTTTGATAATATTATCTTCATAACTTTCTCCTTCATCCACAGTACCAGCAACAGCAGGACCCCACATATTTGGGTGATGTTTTTTATCTCGATGTCTTCTCGCCAATAATATCTCGTTTTTAGAATTAGTAATCCATAACGCAGAAACTCGGTAGATGTCCTCTTTATCTAAAGTTCCTCTTTTCTTATAACCAATAAGTTTATCGTTCTTATCAACAATGACTATTCTTGGCTTAGCATCTGAACCTTTTTTATCCATTTTTTAATAATAGCCTTAATCTCAACTAGGTGCACTTCACCTCTAAAAGTGTGGTGTGCTCCTTTGATAACATGCAATTCTTTATCTCCAAGTAATTTCTCAAAAAGAATCTTTTGATGTTCTAATGGTGTAGATTCATCACTATCTCCAACTATTAACAAAACCGGCATGTTCAATTTGTTAACTTCTTTTAACAAGTCATATTTTTGAATATCCTCAGAAAATTGAAGCCAATTTAATTTCTTTATGATCCCTGGTTTAGATTGACTTGGAGAGGTTCTCCATCCCGTCTTCTCAAATTCGTTTAACTTTTCTTTAGGAATATTTTGATGATGCAATTCTCCAGAAACAACCGTAGAGATAGGAGCAACGGCTTTAACTTGTTCAGGAAAATTTTCTGCATACAAAGCAATAGAAATTCCACCTAAACTATGACCAATTAACCAAAATGGTTCTTCATACCATTGCTGTTTCTTAGCCCAATTTATCACATCTATCAAATCAAAATAGTAATTTGTTACTGTTGCATTCTCATAAGTTCCTTCACTCTCACCAAAGGTGTTAGTTGTGTCAAAAAGGACCGTTGTAAACCCTTCCTCCTTGAAAGCTTTAGCAAATGTTTGAATGTGTAGTTGTTCTTTAAACCCACCTAACCCATGCATAACAAACACTAATCCTTTTTGTTCTTTAGTTACATCAACAACAACAGAAATATCAAGTCCTTGCCTATTTTTTATAAAGAGTTTTTCCATCTTTAACAAATAAAACTATCTGCTTCCGACCATAACAATAAAGGCTAAAAATGATTCCAACTGAATATATTCGTCAGAACCTTCCACCATTCGAAACTCAACTTCACCGCACTTGTCAACTAATTCAACTTTCTTGCGATCATCTAAAGCAAGATTCCAAATCTCTTTTTGCATTTGTTTTATTACATCTAGTCCAGACAAACCATAATTTAGCATTAAATCAAGTAACTTCTTTCTAGAATCCATAAATTTACCTTTTGCTGCATCTTCTAACAAATCTTTAACTTCTTTGGGTTTAGCTACTGAAGCCATGGAATAAACTAATTCTGCAGTAATATTCTTGTTAATAACGGCACAACTCTGCATGACATTTTCTAATCTTCTACAGTCTCCTTCAGAAACTTCAAATAAAGCTTTTCTCTCCTCTTTTCCAACTTCTAATTCTTCTTCCTTAGCCACCCTATCAATTACTTGGTTGATCTCAGATTCTGATAATGGTTTAAACCTAAAAACAGCACATCTGGACTGGATTGGATCAAGAATCTTAGAAGAATAATTACAACTTAAAATAAACCGGCAGGTTTTGGTAAAGTTCTCCATCGTTCTACGTAAAGCTTGCTGAGCTTCTTTAGTAAGTGCATCACTTTCATCTAAGTAAATCAATTTAAATGGTACATCACCAATAGCTCTGGTTCTAGCAAAATCCTTTACTTTAACTCTGATAATATCAATACCTCTTTCATCAGAAGCATTTAGTTCTAAGGTGTTCTGTCTCCAATTCTCTCCAAACAACTGTTTAGCAATAACTAAAGATAAAGTGGTCTTTCCTACACCAGCCGGACCAGAAAATAATAAGTGTGGCATGTTTCCTGTTTCCACAAAGGCCTTAACTTTTTCAACAATTTCAGTCTGCCCTTTAACTTCTTCAAAAGTAGAAGGCCGATATTTTTCTGTCCAAATAGATGAAGTCATAATTCTTAACCAGGCTCGTTCATTTATAAGTTTTATCTATTTTCAGAATACCCATAAGATAATACTAGATGCCCAACTGATTAAATCTTGATAAGAAACTCCAAATACAATTATTAAAACTAGACAAACAAGTAACAAATAAAATAACGCTTTTAAAATTTTAGATAAAAAGTTAGTGAGGATTATTATTACCACTGCCACGATAATTACACCAACTATTGAAAACGGATCCATTAAAAAATAAAAATGTAAAGAAATTTATAATGATTTCCCTATTTCTTTATGTATATTGTTTGTGTAGGGAAGGGTATATTGATTTTAGCTTTGTTTAAAGCGTTATAAATCGCTTCCGTTGCCTCTAACTTCTTATCAAACGCAATATCCCATCGGTCAACCCAAAAGTACGCTTTAAAATTGAGAGAAAAATTTGCCATTTCTAAAAATTGTATACTTGGAGCTGGATCTATCAAACATCCTTCAATCTTTAAGATTGTTCTTTTAACAACATCCTTTACCTTTGTTACATCACTACCATATTCAACACCAAAGGCTACTCCTACTCTAACTCTGGGGCTTGGCCTAGTATAATTCATAACTCGAGAATTAGCTAAATAACCATTAGGGATGTAAACCAATTCGTTGTCATAAGTTCTCAATTTCGTACTTCTTAATCCAATGTCTAAGATTGTTCCTACTTCTCCACTTTCCAACTTAACTTTATCTCCAATTTGGTAAGTCCGGTCTAACAATAAAGTAACTCCGCCAAAAATATTCTTTAAAGAATCTTGGAGAGCAAATCCTAACACTACTCCCGCAATTCCTGCTCCAGCTAAATAAGGCGTTACATCAATCTCCCAAATTCTTAAAACCCAAACTAAAGCTACGAAAATAAAAATAACATTGACTGTTTTATGAAATAAAGGTAACATAACATCATCAAAATTACTTTTAGTTTTCTTAGCAAAAGAATGTCCCCAAACTTCAATTCCAACACTAATGGAACGACCCATAATAAACACAAATACTAACGCCATTAAAGAATTAGCTAATTTGCTAATCCACCCCCCTAATTGTAAGTCTAAAACAGCAAAGCGTAATCCAGATGCTAAAACTAGATAAAAAATTGGTTTTTTGGTTTTATCAAAAAGTATATCGTCAATCTCCGATTTAGTCTTTTTAGCAAGTTTTTCTAAGACCTTTTCAAATATAAACAAAACTAATTTCCCCATTAAAGCGGTAAGTATGAGAATACCTAGTGCCAATAAATATTTATTAAAAACAATTTCATGATTAGGAATTTCTCCAAACCAGCCCAATAATATTTCCCTCATCATTTTGCTGCCCTCGCCGTTGTATGTTCTACCTTTGTTATAACTTTATTTGTCGCAACCGACAATCTCCTTTTGACTAGATACACTCTGATTGAACTCAAAATTATCGTCCCTGTAATTGTTACGTAAACAATTTTCCCAATAAAATCCGCATTAGGTATCCCTGCTGTTATTGCTAATTGAGCAATAGCCGCAGCAGCTAATCCTCTAGCAAATATAGAGTTAACCAAAGAACGATTATCGGGAGCCATCTTCTTAGTTAAAGATAATGAAGCCATCCTTGAAACCATCAAAATGAATGAAAGAACAATACCGATTACTAGTGCTCTCCAATCTGAGATATCAATTAAAATCCCAATATAAACGAAAAAGAAAGTTTTCAAGAAAAATGAAATCTGGTGATAAAAAAATTGCTCAGAAGGAGTTGTAACCGAAACTCCTAATTCCCCCTTAAAAGCCTTTTTCTTTTCTTTAGCTTTTGTTGTTAATATACCTTTAATAATAGAAGTTAGCTGCCTTGAATTTTTTAACATTATTCCAAAAAATAAAGCAGCAATTGCTCCATTCCCACCTAAAAACTCTGCAACAACATAGATCAAGATTAGGTAAGCAATTGCTATCATATAATTATGCTCTTTAAACACTTTTAAAATCAAAACAATCCATATTACTCCACCCAACAAACCAACTAAACCCGCCACAGCAAAAAGCGAAGCAAGTTGAACTAAAGTAACCTTAAACCCAAACCCACCAAGATTAATAATTTCCATAACTGTTAAAGAAAAAACAATACAGAAAACGTCTGTTAAAGCTGATTCTAACATTAATAAAGAATAAACCTTATCGCCAATCTTAACTTGTTGTAAAATTGGAATTGCAAATGCTGAGGACACCCCCCCCAATATAAATCCCATCAGCAAAGCAAGTGTAAAGTTAAATCCACCAATCCAAATCCCTAAAAATAACATTACTATGGCCACCACTATTGAAGAAATAATAAAATTGAAGATGGTTAAAATAAAGCTATGTGAAAATTCTCTGATTAAAGATGATAAACTAATATTAAATGCCCCATCAAATAACAAAAAAATTAAGGTGAAGGTTGTAAAAACCGGAGCAATCTTAATTAATTCTTCGGGAGAAACATAATTTAAAACAAATGGACCAATAACAAATCCTAAAATAATTAGAAATAAGATATCGGGAACATTAAATCTCTTGAAAACCCAACCCGCAAAGAAGCCAAAAAATAGAATTAAACTAACCGCCAATAATGTTAACGTTACCCCCTCCATATCATAGATTAAAGATTATGGGTTTATATAGGTTACGGAACTTAACAGCTTAAAAATGTTCCTTCAAAGGAGATTAAAATCGATTTTAAAAAAAAAATTAAGCAGCAATGTAAATGAACTCTTCAAGTTCTTCACTGCTGCCCTGTAGATACTGGTAATTCATCAAGGAAATTATACATTTCTCAATGTTCATTCTTCGTCTCCATCGACACTACCAGCAGGCACCGCGCTCTTAGAGATAATTAGAACGTCACCAACAGCCTTAACTAATTGATGAGGTACAATAACTCCTTTAGCACTACCAATTACTCGACTTAGGAAAGAATTCTTTGTAGCTTTAATTTTCCAACCAGAAACTTTGTTTGACTGGATGATACTATCTTCTACATCTCCAAAGTAATCCCCAGAGTCAGTAAAAACCTTTAAATCGTAAGTTTCAGATACTCTTTTCATCTTTAACATAATTAATCCACCTCTCCTGATATTATAGGTTGCTTGAAAGAACTTTGGTTTATATATTTTTCTGTTATCCCTCGTATATATAGAGAGAAACACTTATATTGTACAACCTAATTTGGATAGTTACATGAATCTAAAAATCATTGGCACATCCCATATTGCAAAACAAAGCATTAATGAAATCAAGAAAGCATTTAGTGAATTTAAACCAGAAATTATAGCTGTTGAATTGGATCTTAACAGAGCCATGTCTCTAATGCAAGAAGAACGCAGTAAAGTTTCCGCTAGTGCCATTACTAAAATCGGCATTAAAGGTTATGCTTTTGCTAAAATCGGCCAATTTGTGCAACAAAAATTGGGTAAGGGAGTTGGCGTTGCCCCAGGTTCTGAAATGAAAACTGCTTTAGAGTTAGCTGCTAAAGAAAAGATAAACGTGGCATTTATTGATCAACCAATACAACTTACTCTTAAACGATTTTCTAAGAATCTCACTTGGAAAGAAAAGTTTCGGTTCATTGCAGACATCTTTAAAGGATTACTCTTTCCTAAAAGACAAATAAAAGAATATGGGTTAGAAAACTTTGATTTAACAAAAGTTCCGGACGGAGAAGTCGTAACTAAGATGATTGAAAGTATGAAAATACGTTATCCTAATGTTTACAAAACTTTAGTAGAGGATAGAAACAGATATATGGTCAAAAGTTTAGTTAAAATTCTAAGAAAAAGTCCAGATAAAAGAATTTTAGTTATTGTCGGTGCTGGACATAAAAAAGGCATGGCAGAATTATTGTTAAAAGTGGATGTTGTTTCTTCAGAGTAAATAATTCTCAAAAAGTTTATAAATCCAATAACAAAAATGTTTATTGGTAGTAGTGGTATTTGGCTTACGGTGCCTAGCACTGAGGAAAGTCCGCCCACCCGCTAGAAAAGACCGCTCACATACGAGGTAGGGAAATCCTACAGCTCTGGCTCAGAAACGACACGTCCTGCAAAATGGTATGATATGGCGAAGTTTCCAGTGATGGAAATCAGTTAACCCTTTGACGTCTTTGTAGGGAACGATGAAACGGCGAATCTCGGTTGGTGCAAGTTCGTTTGAACGCTTAGTAGAATGCCAAGACAAACTATCGTAATCACTAGTTGATTATTTGGGTTTGACAGAAGGCGGCTTATTCCACTCTACCACTTTTTAAAAAGACAGATGTTCTTAATAAAATGACAGATAATTTGGAAACAAGAATTGTTTTAGAGAATGGGCAGATTCCAGAAAACTTTTCTCCAATTACTTATTACAATTTAAGAATTGGGGAAACTTATTACTACAAAGAAACAGACATTTACACTAGAGATGATACTTTAATCCAAGAAGAAGTTTTAGTAGCTGGAGTTATTGTTGAAAAAGCTGGAATTCAACCTGCACTTGGCGGACCCGCATTAAAAACGAACCATTTTAAGTTTCTTGCCCCAATTAGAAATGATGACCACAACAGACCAGGAAAACCAAGTTATAGTATTGGTAATACCAGAGATTGTTGGTATATGCGAGGGGAGTTATTTCAAAAGAACGATTTAAAATAACTTTATAACAACAAAAATTATTAACTACTTACCTTTTCTTAAATTTATGGAAGAACTTATTGAAGAAATTGATTGGGAAGGAAATACCGTAGCAATCCACCCAAGAAGCAGATTAAAACAGGTGATGTTTCCACATAAGGCTGCTTTAGTTATTCCCAAAGGAAAAGAGAATAAGCTTATTCTATGTAAAAGAGCAAAAAATATGCACCCCTTTCCTGAAACTTGGTGTTGTGCAATTGGCGGAAAAGTGGCTAATGGAGAAACTATTGAAGAGGCCGCTAAAAGAGAAACTTATGAGGAATCCAAAACAGATCCTGAATTAGAACCTGTTGTTAGTGTGAAATATAATGAAGATGATTATAAAGCTATTTTTAACGTCTTTACTACCAAAAATGCATTTGAAACTAACTACTTTACGCCCGATCCAAGAGAAATTGAATTCTTCCAAGAATTTACTATTGAAGAGATTGAAGAGATGGTAAACAAAAAACCAGAATTGTTTGCTCCAACCTTCAGAGCAGTGATAGTTCCATTTATTAAAGAGATTAAATCCAAAAACCTTATAAAATAAGATTAATTCTACACAACAATGGCACAGGATAACAAAATTAGGATGCCTTCTGGTCAAGGCGGATTAACTAGATACTTTGACGAATTTAAATCTCGAGTAGAATTCTCTCCAGGAGCAGTAATTGTTTTGAGTATTATTGTAATGATTATAATAATTCTATTACACTACTTTGGAGATAGCTTTTTAGGATAAAGATGATTCCAGGAATAAATCCCCGAAAAATGCAGCAAATGATGAAGCAGATGGGAATCCAACAACAAGAGATTCCCGCTGTCGAAGTTATTATCAGAACTGAGGATAAGGAACTAATCATTTCTAATCCAAGCGTACAAAAAGTTAATATGATGGGCCAGATAAACTTCCAAATCTCTGGAGAAGTGAAAGAAAGATCTTTACAAACTACGCCAGAAATTAATGACGAGGATATCAAAACGGTTATGGAACAAGCCAAAGTGAATTATGAAACTGCAAAAAAAGCTATTGAAAATGCAGATGGCGATTTAGCTGAAGCAATCCTGAATTTAAGTGATTCTGAATAATCAGAATAAAAGCTTTTATACTTCCTTCTCTTTATATGATAAAATGTCCTCAATACAAGAAGTTCTTGTGGCCAGGGATAAAGCATCACAGAAGTACGAAGGAGCCCGTCATCTTTTGCAAGTAACCTTACCTATGGTCAACGACCCAAAACTTTTGTTAGGAGTTATTGGTAATATGTCCGCTTCTTTAGAGTATTCTATGGATGCAATTCTTATTTATGAACGACTGCTAAGACTTATTCCAAATTATAACTCTGATTTTGAAAGTAGATTTAACCTTTTTCGGTATAAAAGTGTTAGAAGAAACAAAATTCCTGCAGAAATAGTTCATGTTATGAGTGAGTTGCGTTATATCTTAGAAATGCATAAAAAAAGCCCAATAGAGTTTCAAAGAGGCAACCGGTTTGTTATTTGTGATAAAGATTATGCTATGAAAATTGTTTCTCTTAACGAAATAAAAAAACAGTTAGAACACACCAAAATTATGTTAGACTTAACCACCACCCTTACATCTAAGTACTTTTAAAACAAAACCTTTAAAACTTAAAAAATAATTCTTTACTATATGAGCATACTTGGTAAACTTAAATTTTGGAAAAAAGAAGATGACTTTAACTTTGATGACATTGCTAATAAAGATATGAATAAAGATCTTTTTAAAGGCGATGATCTGGGTTTGCAACAACAACAACCCTTCCAAGAACAATCACCTTTTCCACAAGAACAACAACAGTTCCAACCTCCACAACAAGAACCAAGTGGGATTCAACAACTTAAACAACAGCAACAGTCATCCTATCCACAACAGAACACCGGATTTAGTGGAAGAGACATTGATTTGTTGAGTAGCAAATTAGATACAATTAAAGCGTTGTTAAACTCTATGGATCAGCGTATTGCTAATTTAGAACGATCTGCAGGAGTTGAAAAAAAAGAAAGATTATGGTAAGTAAAAAACTTCTAAAACCGGAGTGGATTTTTTCTATAATTACTTTGTCTGTAGTTGTTCTTGACCAATTAAGTAAGTTCTTAATTCGCTTGTTTCAACCAGATTGGACACTTAGTTTTCTTAAAATACAATTTATCAAAAATACGGGAGCAGGATTTGGCATCTTGGCTGGTCAAAATTTGTGGTTAGGAATTGTTTCTTTAGCTGTTGCTTTAGGATTGATGTTAAATTACAAGAAGTTGCCTAAAGATAATTTTGCTCAGGTTTGCTTCGCTTTATTTCTTGGCGGTGCAATTGGCAATATGATTGACCGTTTATTTGTTGGATATGTAACAGATTTTATCAACTTACAATTCTGGCCAGCATTTAACATTGCCGATAGTGCTTTAAGTATTGCAATAGTTGGACTAATGATTTATTACTTCAAGAAAAAGGAATAAATATAAACCACTGAGCTTTCTTTAATATTATGGGTTGGTTAAGATTTAATCTTTGGAGAATGAAAAGAAGATTAAACAGATTAAAACAAAATCCCACCGATGTTGAATTTATAAGATTTCACGCTTTTGTTAGACAAAAAAAAGAAGAATTTAACAAGGAGATCTTAACCTTTGAATATTTAAAATCTGATACTAGTAAAGTTATTGAGGGCATCAATAAAATTCCCCGTTCTTTTGAAAAGATTTTATTTATGCATGAAAATACTAAACAATTAAATGAAAAAGCAAGAACAAATGAGATCAAAAGATACGAAGCGGAGCTAAAAGAGATAGAAGCCTTCTTAGAATTAATTAAACCTAAATTAGATTCATTAAAAAACGCAAGAAAATTTTTAAAATAAAGTAAAAAAATTAGAAAAAGTAAAGTTTCAAGTTCTTTCTTTGAACTCTTCGTAACCTTGTTTTAGAGCTTCTTCCTTACTCTGGAACCAAACCTGATTCTCTTTCTTGATTTTCTTGGCCCATTCGCTTTTAGGAAGATGAAAAAATTTTCCCCTCTTACTTGCTACAAACTTCCCAGGAGAGTATTTTACTTTAGCAACTTCCTTTACAGCTTCTTTGCTTCGAATTGGTTGAGGTACATCAAACACTTCACTATGTGGTTCTGTTTGTAATTTTTCTGAGTCAACTGGTTTCTTACATGACCGGCAAAAAGATCTTTTAGGAGCGCTAATCAAAAAGCCCAATAGAGCTAAAAATACTAACACTAAATATAAAGATCCTGCAAAGGCCCAAACCAGAACTAAATTAAGCATGTAGAATATGAAGATAAAGAACATGATTCTTTCTCCCCAGGCTCTACCATAACCTAAAAATCCAACTAAGGAAAGCAATAATAGGAATAACAATCCAATTAATTCTAGGGCAAAGAATAACCCTCCTGCATTAACAAAAACACCAATTAAACCAAAAAACAGTATTAATAATAATACCGCATAAAAAAATAATTTTCCACGACTTTTTTCTTCTGCCATGAAAGGTAAACACATTAAAATCCGTTATAAGGATTTCTATAGTGCTTAACCTATAATAAAAAATAAACGTTACAAAATAACTCTTAGAATTCTTCTTCTATGTTTTTCAAGTAGCCTTTCTTTTTTAAGAACGCCACTTCCGCTTTACTTCTATATTTGTAAACCACATCGCCTTTATCTTCCCCACCTAATTCCCAAGGTTCAATAATTACAACATCATTTTCTCTTACCCATAACGCTCTTCTTAATCTTCCAGGAATACGACAAATTCTTTCCTTGCTATCCAAACAAAGAACTTTCATTCGACTACCACCTAAACGCTGTTGCACAATCCCCAAAACTTCCTTACCTTGAGGAATACGTACTCTTAATACTGTTGGTTCGATTGGTTGTTCCATGATTGTTTTCATAAATTGGCTGGGCCTTTATAAAAGTTTGCCAATGATAGGCTCTGTAGAAAATCTTAAGTAAATATACTGCCTACCTCAGGTTGCCCTGGGGTGGCAGGGTGGAGAGTGTAGCTCCACCATGGAAAAAGAAAAAAGATTAGATAGAAAAATATATCGGTTGTTTAAGGCAGCGGGGCATCCCCGCTGGGTCCACAAGTTTGGACCGAAGAGGTTACAAACTTGGATGCTTTGCTTAGGTTTGATAATCAAGCAGGTGTATCAACTTTCTTATCGCAGAGCAATGAAGTTTCTCGACGAATATTATGTGATCAAACTACATTGGACAACATTGCAAAAAGCAGCTAAAAGGTTGCCAAAATCTCTTTGGCAATCGTTGTTAGCTACAACAATAAATTCATCAGAAATTTACCTTGCTGCTGCTGATGGAACGGGTTTCTCCCGTTCAGGACCAAGCCACCATTATCTTAAAAGAATTGATAGAGATGGCCCAGTTGGTAGACCAGTGCAAGCAATAACTCTGATTGATGTGGAGAAAAGAAAGTTTTTAGCAGGAATATTCTTTGCAAAACCACGCGGTGAAGCTAAAAATATACCAACTTTGCACAGACAAAGCCCAATAAAACCAGATGTTTTACTGCTTGACAAAGGTTTTGATGCAGAATGGCTACATCAATGGCTAAATGTGCATGGCACATTTAGCGTTGCACCAGTGCGCAAAAATTGTCGACGAGGAAAGCATAGAAAGCTAATGAAAAACTGCATGGACTGGTCTTTGTATTGGCAAAGAAATATTGTTGAATGTTTGTTCTCAGCATTAAAAAGATTGTTTGGAGCTACTGTCAAGTCTCAAAAAATGCCAATAATCAATGCAGAATTGTTCTGTAGGTTAATAGCTTACAACATTGGAGCTATTTTGTAGATGACTTTCTACAGAGCCGGTTAAACTAACTAAAAATAGCGCCAAGAAGTAAATATTTATTTCTCTTTTATAGCTGATAAAGAAATAAATTATCTTTATATAACTTTTCTTTTACTTATTAAGAACGGTTACATCGCTTTCTGTGACAAAAGGAGTAGTCACAATCGGTTTCTGGCTGTAATACCATTCCTGCACACTACGAATATCTCCGTTATTAACATAAAAGATTGTGTACTCACAAGGCCCAGTTTGGTGTATTCCAAATTTGGAGTCTTCAGAATAAAATTGACCCATTTCTGTTTCTAATAATCCAGTTACACAAGTTCCGACGATATCATAACCTCCCCACTGGACAGGCTTCAGGTAAAATGGTTCTAAATTACCATTCCCAAATATTGGTCTAACTTGTCCTTCAGTTCCATCCCATATCGCTAAACTTCCTCCCGACAAATTTACTGAAGAAAATCTCGTGGTTTCGCCATCGTTGGTTACAAAGACAATTCTATTTAGGTCTTTTGCTAAAGCCGGTTGGTACTCTTGTTCTGGTCCAGAAGTTAACCTTTTCTTCTGTCCGTTACTTAAATCCATCAACCAAATGTCTAAACTACCTTGCTCATCAGAGGCATAAACCATGTATTGTCCTTGGATAGACGGGTCTTGTTCAGAAACATTTGGGGTATTAGTGATATTTTCTGTCTGTCCAGAACTAAGGTCAAGATGTAATATGTCCCTTTTCCCATTTTCAACTAAAACAAAATAAATATCGCTAGCACTTCTCCATTCTGGAGTTTGAATTGTTTTACCAATCCCTGCGAAATATAATTCTTTACGGTTATTTCCATTTTCATCAACAGAAACTAAAATTTGTTGGTCTTCAATGTAAGCTAACTTTCCAGAATTGTTCCCTCCACTAGTCTCTGATCCCGCAGCGGTATCTGCAGCAACGCCTGGAAGATCAGATTTAACTGCGGCATCTTCTTGGATATCATGACCAACAATAGCATCACCTTCAATCCAATCACAGATTCCATTAGAATTATCATCAGGACAGCATTCTCCCTGATACCAAACTCTGCCCTGTTTGCATTGTCCAGAATCTCCGTCGGTAGAAGCACTACAACTACCTAAACTTAAAGTAGCTGCTAGAAATAATGTTGAAACAAGTTTGTTTAATGTCATTGTTGTTATTTACATTCTCCATCATAACAATTAGTTCCACTTGGACAAGGTTGAGCAGTTGGTGTTGAGTTACAATCCCCACAAACGATCAAAGTAGAACTATTCATACAATATTGTCCGCTAGGATTGGCTTTTAAACATTCATTTGTGCAAGCGGAGATATCTGGATTAGATGTAGTGTCGGGACTTTGATATGTGTCCCCAAAAGTTCTTAAATCTTCTCCACCATAAGCATCTCCATTATCAACCCAATCACAGATTCCATTAGAATTATCATCAGGACAGCATTGTCCTTGATATGGAACTCTGCCTTGTTTGCATTGGACTGAAGTACTTTCATCGGCACCGCAACTTCCTAGACTTAAGGTGGCTGCTAAGAACAAGCTTGAGACTAATCTGTTAAGTGTCATTTTACTTCTAAAAAGTAAAGAATTATTTAAAGATTATGCTTTTAATTTAAGATAAAGTTTCTCTGTAAACTTAATTACCTTGTCTGCGTATTCTTTGTCTAGGGTTGTTCCATAATAAAGCATACCATTGCGAAAATACCTTAATTGGTCTAAAAATACCACCTCTTTTTCCTTAAATTCCATCATCCGTAAAAAAGAAACTTCTGCCTCATGGGCCCCTTGCCCAGAAGCATTATATCCTAAAAGAAGCATCCTGGCTCTGATAAGTTCCATTAGGATATCATAACAAGATTTGATGTAATCGTTGGCGTTATTATCATTGATATTGATTTTCTTGATCATCTCTTGCAAAAATAAATAACTATTTTGTGAACTTCTTATCAAAAATTCCGCTCTGGATTTATCTGGACTTTGCTTTTTAACAATTCCTTCAGCAATAAATTCGGAAAAATCTCTTACGGCTCTCACAATTCTATTCCTCCAACTAAAACAATTCCATTGCAGAGGTTCTCTTTGAGGTGCTTATGAATTTTATTAAAAACATCATAAAAATTGATGTTAATTGGTCTTTCAAGAGTTTCAGAAAATTTTTTCAGGTCTGCTTTTTTCTCTTTCCGACCAATAACTGCAATATCTATATCTGATCTTTTTGTATCTTCACCCTTGGAATAAGAGCCAAATAATATTATTGTTGCTCCGGCAAATTCTTTCTCTAGATATTCTGCTAATCCAGATTCATAAATCTGTTTAAGGTTATCCGCTCTTTTGAATTGTATTATCCTTTGGTTATCTCTGTTCAGTTGAATGGCCCATCTTTTTGATTTTTTATCTTGCTCAATTAAAATCAATTTTTCTTTTTCTAATCCAGGTAAAGCTTTCATCACTGCTGTTTGAGACACAAATAATATCTGAGAAATTCTCCTTTGGTTTAAGGTAGTACCAGCGTAAACAAACAATAACCTTAAGATATCCTTTTGCAGATTAGTTAACTTTAGTTTATACATCTTAACTTTAGTTTACAAGTATAAACTTTAGTTGATATATAAACATTTTGGTTAAACTGGCTCTGTAGAAAATCTTAAGTAAATATACTGCCTACCTCAGGTTGCCCTGGGGTGGCAGGGTGGAGAGTGTAGCTCCACCATGGAAAAAGAAAAAAGATTAGATAGAAAAATATATCGGTTG
>Ga0210006_1001557_pt1 | contig 15727 bp, 11 predicted proteins | sample CryGey02umfilter_2_FD_185452 | JGI IMG/M metagenome (GOLD analysis project Ga0210006, IMG submission 185452) | Groundwater microbial communities from aquifer in Utah, USA - Crystal Geyser 4/10/14 0.2 um filter (SPAdes) (version 3) | ecosystem: Environmental > Aquatic > Deep subsurface >... | reverse complement strand
ATGAGCGAAGAAATTTTAAAATTGAAAAAGGAAATAGAACGATTAAAAAAAGCCGTAAAAAAACATCGGTACGGTTTAGTGTGGATGGATGTCCCAGAAGCATTTGATGACGATGTTGAAAATAAATTGCCGATTCTTAAAGAAATGCCGGAGCTTGCTATAAAAAGTAATGACAGCAAGCCAACGCATATTTTAATTGAGGGTGATAATTATCACGCCTTATCTTGTCTTAATTACACGCATAACGAAAAAATTGATGTTATTTATATTGATCCACCGTATAACACTGGTTCAGACGGTTTCCGTTATAAAGACAAAAGAATTATTGATAAATACCCTGATGGAACGGATGTACCAATAGAACATCCATTTAGACATAGTTATTGGCTTTCGTTTATGTCAAAGAGGTTAGAATTATCAAGAGATGTTTTAAAAGATTCTGGTCTTATCTTTATAAGTATTGATGACAATGAATTTGCACAATTAAAACTCTTATGCGATGAAATTTTTGAACCAAATAATTTTATTTCAGTGATAGCTCTAAGAGTTAGCCCTCCAAATGGTGTAAAAACTACTCATGCTAAGAAAACAATAATCAAAGAGAAAGAGTTTCTTTTGGTCTATGCAAAAAATAAAGATAAGGTAATATTTACTCCCCAATTCAAAAGAGCTGATAAATGGGATAAACATTTTAATTCTTTTATAAATAAGCCCAGTAATGATTATAAGTCCTGGTCAGTAATTCCTTTAACAAAAAAATTAGAAGAGCTTGGTTTAGAAGCAGATTTAGAAAATATAGATTTCCTAGAGTTTATTTCAAAAAATGCTGATAATATTTTTCAGCCAGTTGGGTTAGCAAAAATAAAGAATATAGAAAAATATAACAAGGAAAAGATAGTTCCGATTGATGGAATGATTGATTACTATGCATATAAGGGAAGGCAGGTTCAATTATTATCAAAAAGTTTGAAAGAAACTCCCGAAGGATTTACCTTGTCTAGGCTCGTATGTGATCTTTGGACTGACATAAGTTTTAATAATTTATTTCAAGAAGGAGGTGTTGATTTAAAGTTTGGTAAAAAACCAGTAGAACTCATTAAAAGAATTATTAAATTATCTACACAAGACAAGAATTCTCTAATTTTAGATTTTTTTGCAGGGTCTGGGACAACGGGCGAAGCGGTTATGGATTTAAATAATAGCGATAATGGCAAGAGGCAATTTATTTTAGTAACCAATAATGATGAATTAGTAAATGGAAAAAAACATAAGATTATGTCTGATTTGTGCTATCCAAGAATAAAAAATGTAATTCGGGGTTATAACAACAAAAAAGGTTTGGGGAATTCTATAAAATATTATAAAACTGCATTCATCGGCAAAAATAATATCTTAAATGCCACAGATCAAGATAAAATTGAACTTGCTCACAATGCCGGGGAATTATTGGCAATTGCTGAAAATACATTAGAAATGATAAAACAAAATAAATACTACCAGTTATTTGAGGATGGAACTAAAGAAAAATATACTGCTGTATATTTCCGCGAGGAATTAGATAAATTTGATGAATTTACAGAAATGGTCAAAAAATTAAAAAAGCCAACAACGATATATGTTTTTAGTTGGGGCGATGAAGAATTTTTTGACGATTTTTCCGATATAGATGAAGTAAAAGTAAAAACGATTCCTTTACCCATTTTAGAAATATATAAGCAAATTTATAATCTTAGCGCGGAATAATATGTTTAATCCTTTACCATTTCAACAAGAAACGATAGAAAAATTGTTTGCTACTTTAACGGAGCTGTGGAAAAAAGATGGCAAGCAATTACCATTAGTTTTCAAATCGCCAACAGGAAGCGGTAAAACCTTTATGATGGCGCATTTTGTCCGCGGTCTGAATAAATTGCCTAACTGGGATATAGATAAGGCATTTATTTGGATTACTTTTAGCGATGACCTTGCAATGCAAAGCAAAAAAAAGTTTGAAGAATATTTTGAAAATACGCTTGAAAATAATTTACTAACCGTAAATGACATCAATAGGGGAAAAATGTTAAAGAACGATATTCTGTTTTTTAACTGGCAAAAAGTTGTTTCTCGTGCAGCCGAAAGCAGAGTATTGCGAAGACCAGACGATGAATTAATGGTTAAAGAAAGTGGAAAATATTTTGAAGATTTTATAGATGGTACAGAAAAAGACAATCGGTCAATCATTTTAATAATAGATGAGGCGCACACAAATGTTACGCCTGACTTAGCCCAACAAATCATAGATTACATTGATCCAAAAATTGTAATTCATATAAGCGCTACGCCAAAGCCTGAAATTGTTGCGAAAGCCGCTGATTTAAATAGTTATGTGACAACAGACAGAGCAAGGGTTGTGGCAGAAGGATTGATAAAAGAAAAAATTATTACCCAGACAGATGAGGATCTGAAACAATTTAAAGGAAAAGATTTAGATGAAGCGCTTTTAGATCTCGGCTTAGAAAAAAGAGAGGAACTAAAACAGGAATTTGAAAAACTTGGGAAAAAAGTTAATCCACTTTTGCTTATTCAATTACCAAATGACGACACCGAGCGCGTACAGGCAGGCGAAAAAACCAAAGAGCAAATTACGAGTGATTATTTAAAAAAGAAAGGAATAAAAGAAAATAAGATAGCACGGTGGTTCGATAATTTTCCAAAGCCAGATGGGATTGAAGATAATGAAGACGATTATGATGTTTTGCTTTTTAAACTTGCGGCCGGTACCGGCTGGGATTGCCCGAGAGCCAGTGTTTTAGTGATGTTTAGAAATGTAAGGGTGGAACAACGGTATATTCAAACAGTTGGCAGAATATTAAGAATGCCGGAGCCAGACTTGAAAGAAGATTATAAAAGTAGTCCGAATTTGAGAGTCGGCTATCTCTACACGAATTACAATAGAAAAGATATAACTGACAATTGGATTGATAAAACACAAAATAAACCGGCAGTTTATATTTCAAAAAGAAAAAAAGGGATAAAGAATATTCCACCTTTGCAATCAGCTTATGTTTCGCGGGTTGATTATGGGGATTTAAGCAATTCTGCAAAATTTCAGGCGAGTTTTATTAAGTCAATGAATGATATTTTTGGGATTGATAAAGATGATATTTTTGGAAAAGCAGAAAAGAAATTGGCTAAAAAGGGATTTGATTTGGATTCTTCAATTACTAATCAAATAATTGTTGACGCACAATTTGAAGATTACGACAGAATCAATTTTGAATTTCAGAAAAAAGGACATGATGTATCTTTGGAAATGTCCCAAAATGATGTTGAGAAAACATTTAATTATCTATGTTTTCAGTTGTTAAAAGAACAAACAGAAGATAGGGCAAAAATAACTAACATCGCTCGATCTTGGAGTCCGCTAAAATCAGCTATTAGGGTTTGGTTCAAAAGTGTTTTAGGTGAAAATAGCGATTATTATTACCGAGTTTTTATTAAGGATATACAAAAAGATGCAAGTAGTGTTTTTCGTCCAGCTCTTACACAAGCTCTAAAAAATTATAGACCAATTTTAGAAAAGATATTAGCCGAAAGAGCAAAAAAGAGTGAGGAAAAGGAAGCTCCAATTTTTACCATCCAAGAAAGTTATAGTTATACAGAAGATTATGAAAATCTACCCACAACGCTTAATGTCTTAGAAAATTTTTACATAAGAAAAGATTACGACGGGAAACCAAACGAAGTTGAATTTATAAATTATATTGATAGTAAAAGAAATAAAATAGATTGGTGGTTTAAGCAAGAAATAGGTCAAGAATACTTTGCAATAAAATATTTTAATACAGCCGATCAAAAATTTTCACTTTTCTATCCGGATTGGATTATAAAATTTAAAGATGGCAAAATTGGAATTTTTGATACAAAGAGCGGAAGAACTGCTACAGACACCGAGGGCAGAGTGCTGGCTTTAGCCGAAAAATTAAAAGAGCTTGGTAAAAATTTTGTTGGCGGAATAGTTTTGAAAGAAGGCAGTATTTGGCATTATAATGATTCGAAGGATTATAAATATATTCCGGGCAATCTTGATAAGAATTGGAAGAAGTTTGAAGATTTGTTTGACTAAGTAATTTCTTGGTGGTGTGCCAGTTTTCAACTGGCACGAAATTCGGCGGTGGCGGAAAAGCGAGGGCGGGCAAAAATTCCTTCCCCCCAACCCCCTTCCTTTTTGCCCGCCCGAGCTTAAAAGTTTTTCAAAATTCAGCGTTCGGATTTTCGCTAAAAAAAGTTCGGATTTCGTTCAGCGTTCGGAGCCAAATTGTATGTTCGGCGTTTGTTTCGGCAAAATATCCCTGCCTAATTTACTAAACTTACAGACCAAGAATTAACGATATTCTGTGTGTTTGCTACCCAATCATCCGAATTACTGATTGTGTTAGCACTTTCGGCAATTTCGTTAATTAAACTTTTCAAATTAGCGTGTGAAAAAAATTTATTGGCTTTACGCATTTGTTTGAGTGATTTTAACAATTCAATGAATTGTTTTATCGTAAGTGGTGCAATTTTCTGCTTACTTCCTTTGTAGCCAACTGTGTTGGCGATATGAAATGTTTCAGCACTATCTGTATGAATTGTCGGGGCAATGAAAATACAGTAAGCTTCACTGTGCGAGTTCTCAAAATCACGTAAATGTCGCATAACTGGCTGTCCTTCATTAAACCATTGATCACGACCGCTCAACATTGTAACTTCGCAAATCATATTGAAACTGTCGTAAAAACACTCAATATCAGCCATACCGCCCGGAGCAGTTGATGTTGGCTCATTGTCATCTCCAACTGGGTAGTTTGGCTTAATTTCTTTCGCATCGTTCAATGCGTGAAGCCCCATCGTTGAAAGATATTCAAGCATTAGCGCACGATTTTCAAAGTCAAAAATATTTTCCAGTTGCTCAATGTATTGAGAGATTGATGAAACTGGTTGAGATTTAATATGATTATCTTTTTCTTGCAAATCTTTGCGTGTTTCTCGCAAATCACTAACATACTCTTTTAGATCGCTTTCAGACATTGAAACAATGTTTTTTCTATTCTCAATATTTAAACCAAGACTATTTTGCAGTTCAACAATGTCGTTATATATTTCATTTGCAATTTCAGACAATTTATCTTTTGTCTGCCAAGGCAAGACTGGCAAATTATCATTTGCCATATACGCTACATATTCATCTTTATTTACAAAATGTTTTGGTTTATAAAACTCACTTTCAAACAACGCTTCAATTTCCGTGTGACGATTTGGCTCTAAGTCAATATAGAAACCATTGCCATGAATACGAATAAACTTTGTAAGACGAAAATATCTAACCGTATTATCGCCATAATCTTGCAGATTTTTTAGTAATTTATTAATTTCAGCTTGCTCGTTTGTGCCAAGAAAGTTTATTGCGAATTGTTTGCGGTAATCATCACGAATTTCTTTGCGTTCTTGTTTGGTTTTTCCATTTTGTAAATCTCGTAATTCAACTATCTTTTTCGCATAACTTTCAATTTCAGCATATTTAACTAATGACGGAGCAAAAAAAGAAAACTCTCGTTTACTAATTCCAACTGGAATATTACCTCGTTCTGCTTCAATCTTATTAACTTCATTTATCAATTTAAGCGTTGCTACAAAAGGCACAACATCGTAATCACCATTGTCAGCAAAATCGTTGCTTGCCGGGTTTGGTATTTGCCATTTAATAAATGATTTCAAGAAAACATCACCAGTATCTTTTTCACTGGCTATAAGTTTCTTACCAAGTTCGGTTATCTTAACTACACCACCATCTATAATCACAAAACCAAACTTTGTTAGTGGGTTAATTGATTGACGACCTCGCATTGCGAAGTCCGTGTAATTCTTTAATCTAATTATTTCATCTATCGTATCATTACCAAATTCGCTATCTGTATCGTTAATAAGATTTACGATGTTTGGCGTTAGCCCATTGTAAAATTGGGTATTACCAAAACCATAGAGACGGTTTTTGATCAAAAGTTTTTGATAATTTTCTTGATTTAAATTGTTCCAAGTTTTGTTTTCAAGCGGTTTTAAAGCAACCAAAAAATCACGCAGACGTTCTGGATTTCTAACAGTCGTTGTGATTGACCACGCTTTCAGCATAGCCTCATTATGTCATAAAAATCAGTAATTTGTAATAAGCACCTCTGTTGTCTTGTTGTTTTTTGCGGTGGAATGATAGTTTGAGTTTTTATAGTGATAATCTAATTCATGAACCTTGTATTTATGTTTTTCTGTCCATTTTTTCATTATTTCGTTAATCTCGCCCTTATGCTCCAAAACATTTGAAAAAGCAAATCTAATATCTTTCCTATCTAATCTTGTTAAGAGTGAATATAAATCTTTTTCATCTTTTTCTGTCCAACCGCCCATTTCGTTATAACTGGCAAGCCCTAATAAATATGGCGGGTCTAAGTATACAAAATCGTCTTTTACTAATGACACTTGCTCAATACTGCGAAAATCGCAATTTTTGAACGCTATTTTTTTCTCATTTGATACTTGATTAAAGGCGGCAACATTTTTTCTTGAACTACCGTTATAATCTCGCTTTCCAACTGGCAAATTAAAATCGCCTTTTGAATTAAACCTGATTTGATTATTGAAAGAATACAAAACAAGCACTAACAATAAATCAATTCTTGTTTTTTCTTTGTTATACTCGTTGCGAAGTTTCAAAAAGGCATCTTTATTATATTGACCTAAGCCAGATGAACTATCAACGCCATAATGGTTATAACCCTTGATATAACTTTGGCTTAACCCAAACTTGTCTATAATGTCTACGACATTTTGATTTAAGTCCTCAAAATTATCATTTTGGATCAACTTTAATAGACTGACAACATAACGATTTTTTTCAATACAAATTATGTTCTTCGCAGTTGCGTTTATACCAACATTTGCACCACCAGAAAACACATCATAAAAAGTTTTGATGTCGCTTGGAAATAATTTTGTTATTTGTGGTAGCAGTTTATGTTTTCCGCCAGTGTAGTTAAGTGGTGATTTTACAAAACCACTTTGCACTGGGTTATTTTTTGATGCAATTACTGATTTATTTGTTTTGGTCGAAACATCTACTTTACATAAAAATATGCGTTCTTTTAAATCGTCTTTGCTTGATTTGCCAGTAGTGAATTGTTTAAAATCGGTTTCATAAATCTGAACATCGCCACGCCGTTTTAATGCAGACAAAATCTCGTGGTCGCTAATACGAGATTGCGATCGGACATTGCCCGAAGTCCCCATATCGTTATAGGAAACAAGAATATATTTTGCATCAATGTTGTCTATTAAATCACCAAAGGCAACACCAGCCGATTTCATATTATATTTACTTTTGATATGTGAGCGGTCAATTTTTTTGGCAACACCATAAACCATTTCTTTTTTCCATGTAGTTATGTTTTCCAGTAGATGATATGCATCGGAATACTGGCGAGAATTATATGGTGGGTCAATATAAACAACATCTGTTTTGATTTTCTTTACTAACTCATTTGCATCATCTTTGTATATTTCAGCAGTAAACTGTGAGTTTGTTATATCAAGAGGCAGTAAAAATAGTTTCTTGTTTGGAATATCAATTTTTCTATATGCGTCATAATGACCAACGGTGTTAGCAATTCTATCAAGGGCGTAAATTAAAGCTGTAAGTAAATAAGATTTTTCTCTATTGGTTATAATTTTTTTCTCAAATAGTTTTTCAATATCATCTCTAATAATTCCTATCTTTTTGGCGTTTTCTGCGTCAAAATATGTGTTTGAAAAGTTTTGAGAAAAGTAATTTTCATCATATTTTTTTACCTCAATATCGTTGTAGTGTTTTAACCGTTCTCTTAGTTTTTCCTCTCTAATTTCATCTTTTCCAAAAAAAGCGGAGTAAATATGAGAGTTTGAATCTAAAATATCATTCACAATAATTTTAGAGCGATTATAGAAGTGGTTGGCGACAGTGCCAGTGCCAGCGAAAATATCAGCAAAAGAATCAAACTCTATATTTTCTTTTTCAATGATGCTATCTATAAATGAAAGCAGTTTAGTTTTAGAACCAAGATAACGCCTTTGAGCTATACAAATATATTTATTTCCAAAATATGCATCGTTCATATTTATAGAATAGCATAACTTTTATATTTTGTGTAAATTAGGCAGAGATTTTTTGCCGAAAAGCGTTCATACAATCCATATTTTGGAGCATGCTGAGGGTGATCACAGAAGACAATTAAATAAAAATATTTTACCTTTAAGAAATTAATAAATCGGCGGGGGTTTTTTTGTTTTTAAATCTATCCTTTCTCAACCCGAGTTCATTTTTGAGAGAATCAATAATTTCTTTATCTTTTGAAAGCAACCTTTCCAAATTTTCTTCAACTTCTTCTTGCTTTATTTCCATACTGAAAAACTTTTGTTGTAAAATATCAACTTGTTCCAGAATTTCTGTATAAAGTTGAATATTGGCTGAAATATCGGGATAAAATTGAATGCTAATGTCATCAAATTTTTTTAAATATTCAGTTTGTTTGTGTAAAAATTTAATTTGTCCATCAAACCAACTTATAGCCAAATTTAATTTGCCATTAATATCTTCGTTTTGGTATTTATTAGTATTTACTTCCCAAAACAATCGGTTACCTCGCCAGTATTGTCGGTCAAAGTCGCCTAAAGCCATTAAATCCGCTAACGCCATTATTCGCTCTAACATATCCTCTTTTATTTGAATATTATCACGAGTTAGCAATTGCCGATGATTTGCAAAATCAAACTGAGTCGCTAATATCATTTTGATCACCCAGCTTTTTTCTTCGTCGGAAAATATATTTTTCAATTTATCGTCTTTACTTATCTGTCGTAAAACTAATTCAACACTTTCTTGTTCGTTTTTTCCCGGATCTTGCATTCCGTTATTTTCTTGAATTATATCGTGTCCTGCTCCAGCAATAATTACAAACAATTTGTCTTTAGGACTAATTAAATTCGGATATTTTTCTTGATATAGATCAAATGCAACCAAACTATCTACAACAAATTCGATTGAATGATCTAAATCGTGAAATGGTTTACTACCCTCACCACCTTCGCCATATTTGTCTTCAATTTGATTTAACAAATCAGTCACCAATTTCTTTGTCGCTTCTTTTTTCTCCTCATCCGCCTCAATTTGATCAATAAGCTCAACAATTCCCCTCGTTTTTGATTCTCCTTCTTGGTTATTAGTTATTCTTTCCGTTTTTCCTCCCATACCACCATTGCACACATCGTAGGTGTGTAATGGTTCTCTAGGTTATTTTAATACTTTTTCTATTCTATTAAACACAAATTTTTTATCCAAATTGGCTAAAAACCAACCGGCTTTGGGTCCGGAAGTTTTATTGAGAAATATTTGATAAATTGCTTCAAATGTTTCCTTCGGTTTTAAACCTAGTTCTCTACCGGCTTCGTAAATAAAGTTGTGAATTTTTTCCGGCTCACTTTCGCTCACCATAAACTGAGCGATTTTTTTTAATAATTTTTTCTGAGAGCTACTTATTTTTACTCTAGGCATTTCTTGTTGAATTTCAAACTTTTCATCTTCACTGGCAAATTTTTCTAAATAGATACGAGCGAACTTAATTCGATTAGTTAAATCCTTTTTATCGGCTTCAGTTAATTTTGATCCTTTTTCTTTCTCGACTTCTTTTTCAATATTAATATGAACAATTTGCACCAACGAAACAACTTTTGAAAAACGCATTAAATATTCTGGAATTTCTTGTGTAATTTTAGAATATTCATAAATTTTAGCCTCATCACTATTTGGATCTTGAATAAAGTGACTATGAGCTCGATCGAAATCATTATAGAGCTGAGAAATCGTTTTCCCGTCAAGATTAAAATTCAACTGAATCTTTGGGTTGCTTCTAACAATCAAATATTTTAACAATTCTGCTGGTAATACTTCACTAACTTCCATAGCTGAATTACCCAAACCTTTACTTGAACTCATTTTTTTTCCGCCCACCAAAAAGAATTCGTAGCGAAAACTTTCCGGAATTTTAATCCTATAGATTTGTTGCGCAATCTCACTTGCCATATCGTGGCTACCATTTTTTGTCATATGATCTTTTCCTGCTCCTTCAATATCCGACTTCCAAATAAACCATTTGGCTGCCCATTCAACTTTCCATGGCAATTTTGCGTTACCATTTAAAGGTGATTTTTCCCCTTTGTATCCGCAACCTTGGGTGTATTTTACCCAATTTTTATCACACTCGTAAAAAACCTTCTCGCCATTCCAAAAGTAAGCTCGAGTGGTACCAATTTTATGACATTTTTCACATACCATCTGTATTGGTAACCAATCTTTAGGTCGATCTTGATTGGCAATCTTTTTATAAATTTTTCTAACGATTTCCGCATTATCAAGCGCAATTTTTATCGCTTGATTAAACTCACCACTTTTATACATAGATGATGTATAAACAATTTTTGGTTTTATTCCGAGGGAATGAAAAACACTAATAAATTCATTTGCAAATAAGCCCACAAAACTACCTTTCCCTTCAGGGGCTGGAATTTCTGAGAGTGATACACCCATATATTTTTTATACTCTTTTGGAATATAAATTGGTAACGAATCCATAGGATCATAATCGTCAAATCCATATTGGAAAGTACTATTTTTTTTATTCTTCTTAAGAATTTCGGCAATTATATTGTGATAAATAACTCCCTCAAGAGCTCCAACATGAACTCTGCCCGATGGTGTTTTTTCGTCTGTCACTAAATAACCATCCGACTTTCGGTTTTTAATAATATTTTTTACTAATTCATCTGCCCAAAACATAATAGTCTTACTTTATCAAAAAATTATTGATAAGTAAAAAATAGCTAATAACTCAAAACTAATAATTAATATCCATAACTAATTAACTTATAACCAAATTCCTAGGATATTAGTTAAATAGTTTTAAGTTATGGTTATTAGTTATTAACTATTAGATATTAGATAGTGTTATAATACTATTATGGATATGGAAAAAGAACCATTATCAACTGTTGAGCGATCAAAAAATCCCGAATCTAGAGATGAAAAAATCAAATTAATTTCTGATTTAAGGAGAGAAATTGCTGAAGCCAAAAACATTGATCCAAGAATTTTACATACGCTAATTAGAGATATAAATATTGATGATAGAGATCAATTTCTAACTGAATTGTCTAGCCATGCAAAATCTGGAAGTAAGCTAATGATTGATGCACTTTACCACCCATTAGATGGTACTCTAGAGTTAAAACCACATTTTTTCAAAAATAAAGATAAAGCTGAGCAACAACACATCTTGGCTCATGAATACGCCCACTCGCTTGAGCCTTGGATTGTTAATAATCCAAATATAATCAAATTAGTGGAAAGTTTTGGAGCAATATTTGACTCAGAATATATAGAAAATGTTGACCAACGACATCAAAAAGCGGAAAGAACTGTCGATATTGTGGGCGCTTTTTTACACAGCAAAAATGTTGAAGAATTCAAGCATAATTTAATTATACGATCAGCTTTTGCCGATAAAGATAAGGATGATATTTATGCCAATCATCAAAATGAAATTGTAGAACTTTTTATTGAATTAGAAGAAAATATTATTGGTAAATTAAAAACACAAACCCTTCAAGAGACCCACTCGACTCTCAGAAATTACGACTTTGCTTTTGATTATATCGAAGAAGGTTTTGACGATCAAAATTCAAGTTGGTCAATGTCCGCCAAAAATATGGATAATAATCTTGCAACTGCAAAACCTGAGCCATCGTTTGTCGAATCAATAAAAACCGAATCTCAAAAATTTGCCAGTTACGGTTTTTGGGGATTCTTTAAATAAGTCAATTTTAGCTAATAACTCAAAACTAATAACGAATAGCCATAGCTGATAACTTAAAGTTAAATTCTTTGGAAATTAGTTAAATAGTTTTAAGTTATGGTTATTAGATATTAACTATTAGTTATTAACTAAATATAATGTTTCGTAAATTAACTCTCATCATTCTTGGGCTTCTGTTAGTCATTTTTGCAATATTTTTTGCAACTGCAACTGATAATACTCAAAATAACGGCATTGTTTCGCCTCTAGTAAATAATGCCAAAAAATTGATTCCTTACCGTTTTTCAAAAAATAAATCCGCCACTAATCGTTCTCAGAAAGTACCAATTTTGCTCTATCATTATATTCGTGAAGTTGATAAAACCACTGATCCGACTGGCTGGAATTTGTCAGTCAGTCCGGAAAATTTTGCTCTTCAATTAAGCTACTTAAAAAGCCAAAATTATCAAACATTATCCTTTGAAGATATTGATTATTTAATTGAAAATAAGCAAAATTTTCCGACAAAGCCGATTATTTTAACATTTGATGACGGTTATGACGATTTTTATACCAACGCTTTTCCAATTATTAAAACTAATAATTTTTTAGCTACTGTTTTTATGATCGGCGGGAAAATAGATCAAAGTAATTATTTAAGTGCTGATCAAATTAAAATTCTAAATAATTACGGCATTGAATTCGGACTTCACACTCAAACGCATATCAATATGACCAATGCGTCCGATTCAAATATTAAAAAGGAATTAACTGAAAATTCAAATATTTTACAATCAATTACTGGTAAATATTCAAACATTTTGGCTTATCCGTCCGGACAATTTGATCAAGAATTAATTGATCTTCTTTATAAGACAGACATAAAATATGGATTAACCACAGTCGAACAAACCGCTGATTTTTCTATTCATAATTTATTAATTTTACCCCGTCTTCGGGTTCGTGGTTCAACCACTCTTGAGAAATTTAAAGAATTGCTCAATAATCAAGATGGTTATTTGATCGTACCAACAACGACCACCAATATTAACTAATAACTCAAAACTAATAATTAATATCCATAACTAATTAACTTATAACCAAATTCCTAGGATATTAGTTAAATAGTTTTAAGTAATGGTTATTAGTTATTAACTATTAGATATTAGATAAAATAAATAAATATTGTGCAAAACAAAACTATAAAATTATCTAAAATAAGTGATGAACTAATAAACTCTGTTTGTCCGCTTAGGCTTGGCGCTACTCAACCTGTTCCGGGCGCCGGCAATCCAAAGACAGAAATTCTTTTGATTGGTGAAGCGCCGGGCGAGCAAGAAGATTTGTTGGGACAACCATTTGTCGGTGCCGCTGGAAAACTACTGGATAAATTGCTAGCCAGCATTAATTTAAAAAGAGAAGCTGTTTTTATTACCAACATTGAGAAATTCCGTCCACCCAAAAATCGTGATCCATTGCCAGAAGAAATTGCCGCCTGTTTTCCGTTCCTGGAACGGCAGATTAAAATCATCCAGCCAAAATTAATCATTACGCTTGGTCGTCATGCGCTTAAAAAAATGTTTGAGTGGGATAAAGACAAAATAATTGACAAAAGTATTTCGATCAGTGAATTCCATGGCAAACTGATCAGAGGTAAAAAGGGTTGTTATTTTCCCTGTTACCACCCCGCCGCCGGTCTTTATCAGCCATCTACTAAAATTGAACTGGAAAAAGATTTTCAAAAAATACCAAAAATTCTGAATAAACTCTAAACAATATCAAATATCTAAATATATAATCCAAATAATATAATAATTAAGGAAGTAGAATTAGTTTTGATATTGTTATTTTGGTAATTTGTATTTATTTAGGATTTAGGTATTAGAATTTAGAATTTTAATATTTGAGTCCCATAAGATACAAAAAATCGCTTAAACGATTAACATAACGGACGATCGGTGCCAATTTCGACGATTTTTTTTGAGAATAATATCGTGAGAGTTTTCTTTCTCCCCGACGACAAACGGTCCTAGCGATATGAAAGCCAGCACTTGTGCGGTTTTTGCCTGGCAAAATAAAACCGGTTTTTTGGATATATTTTTGATTTTTTAAAATATAAGCTTCCAATGATTTTGTTTCCATTTCCCAATTTTGTTTGCCGTTTTTATAACCGGCGATAATGGCTGAAAAATTCAAAATATTTTGTTGGATTTTTTCAACTAAATCTTTATCGACTTTTTTTATATTCAGTTTGACTAACCCAAGCCAACTATTTAATTCGTCAAATGTTCCAACCACATCAAAAACCAAACTGCTTTTGGCAATCTCTTTTTTGTCAATGGTTGACGATTTCCCTTTATCTCCTTTTTTGGTAAAAAGCATTATTTTAGCTAATAATTTAAAACTAATAACGAATAGCCATAACTGATAACTTAAAGCTTAATTCCTAGGAAATTGGTTAAATAGTTTTAAAGTTATGGTTATTAGCTATTAACTATTAGTTATTAGTTAGTTTTCTGGTGCCACTTGACTTGACTGCTGGGCGCTGATTTTTGAACGCTTTTTCTATCTTTGCTCTCATCTATGTACGCTTTGTTCTTTTGATACTCTTCCAGCTCTCTATCTGCCATAATATTCATTGTCATCCGATCAACTTCCGCCCAACTTTGCGCATTCTGCAACTTTTTCTGCGTCTTTTCATTAAGCAAAATCTCGGACGCTTCAATCGCTCCAATTATTTTTATCCGTTTGTCTTCTTCAACAATTTGAAAATCAAAACCAGGAATTAGTTTGGATAAAAGCGACAGTTCTTCTTTGGTAAACTTCTCAACCGTTTCTTTGGAACTTTTCTCAAGCATTTTTTCAAGAAAATCCTGATATTTTTTTACTTTGTTTAAGTCTAGTTTCATCACCAACCTTTCATTTTAATAATATCTAATCTCTAATATCTAAATCCTAAATAAATACAAATTATCAAAATAATAATATCAAAACTATTTACTCTTTTCTAATATAGACCCAAATATTTTTGTTAATTCTTTTGCTTCTTGTAATAATTGTTCTTGTATTTTTTGAAGAATTTGATTGCTCCCAATATCAATTAGGCTCAACCAAAGTTGTGATTCTTTAGCTTCTTTGCGACAAATTTTTATTCTCATTATAAAGTCTTTCTTACTAAGTGCTTCATTAGCTTCAATATAATTAGCGGCTTGTGAACCAGACGATCTAACTAATTGTTTTCCATCTTCATAGTTTCCGGTTGTTTTAGACAACTGATAAATAAACTTCCTGCATTCTATTGCAAACTTTTTTGTTCTATCTTCTAGGTCGTATTGTTTGGAATTTTGCATTTAGATATTTGATATTGTTTAGATTTTAGATATTAGGATTTAGGATTTTGGCTGTTGTCAAAACCTGTTATTTCTTCCAGTTGTATTTCACTTGTTTCTGGTTGGTTAGCTAATTGGTTCGCTTTAGACCGATTTTCTCCCGTCGCTGTCGGTCTTGATGTTTGTAAATCTTTATTAAATCCCGTTTGTGAGCTACTGCTTATTTCTGGCGATCTCATTGTCGGTTCCGCCACCCCACCTTTGCCAATGTTAATTGGAGCTGGCATTACTGGTATCTGTCTGTCTGCGGTTTCTGACACCGATGAATTGACAATTATGCCGTGCATTGGTCCCCGAATGATTTCCATTGCCGGACCAAAATCGTGCTCGATAATTTTTTGTTTAGTAGCGACTGCGCCGATATATTCTTTGATTTCATTCTTAATAATTGGTGCTTGTTCTGGATGATTTACTAAATAATTATTAATGGTTGGATTATTTTTAATCGCT
>Ga0210006_1001555_pt1 | contig 15733 bp, 17 predicted proteins | sample CryGey02umfilter_2_FD_185452 | JGI IMG/M metagenome (GOLD analysis project Ga0210006, IMG submission 185452) | Groundwater microbial communities from aquifer in Utah, USA - Crystal Geyser 4/10/14 0.2 um filter (SPAdes) (version 3) | ecosystem: Environmental > Aquatic > Deep subsurface >... | reverse complement strand
CGTAATATTTTTCAGATACTGGAAAGTCGCCTTTTTTATAGCCAAAATTTTTTTTATAATAAGGCTGGGTATGGACCGGAATATAGTGAACCTGTGTACCGATGCCTTTGGCTTTTAGCTCATCCACCACTTGCGATCTAGTTTTGCTAATTTTTTCAAAATCAATTTGCAAAACATACAGATGAAACGCGCTGGAATTTTTGATCTTTTCAAATGGAATGGTTATCCCTGAAATATCTTTGAATGCTTGGTTGTACTGCTTGACAATTTCTTTTCTCCTTTGGATAAATTTATCTAACTTTTCTAACTGGCAAATCCCCAACGCCGCCTGCAAGTCAGTCATACGATAGTTAAAACCTAATTCTTGCATTTCATAATACCAAAAACCTGAATTTTGCGTCAAGTATTTGGGATCTTTGGTAATTCCATGCGTGCGCAACATCAGCAATTTTTCATATAGATTTTTGCTATTGGTGGTAATCACCCCGCCTTCACCGGTAGTGATAGTTTTAACTGGATGAAAGGAAAAAATTGTCATATCAGAAAATTTGCAATTGCCTACCCGACTTTCGTCCTCATATTTTGAGCCGAGGGCGTGAGACGCGTCCTCGATGACAAATATCTTTTTTTTCTTGGCAATTTGGTATATCGCCTCCATATCCGCCACTTGACCGGCAAAATGAACTGGAATAAATATTCTAGTTTTTGAAGTAATTTTTTTTGGAATTTCTTTTGCATCAATACAATATGTTTTTTTATCAATGTCAGCAAATCTTGGTGTAAGCCCTGTATAGAGTAAACAATTAGCTGATGCCACAAAAGTATTCGGGCTTGTTATCCCCTCGCCATTTTTCGTATTTAAGGCTAAAACTGCTATATGTAACGCAGCCGTGCCACTTGAAACTGCAACCGCATATTTGGCTCCAGTATATCGACAAATCACATTTTCAAATTCTTCTATTTTGGGTCCCTGGGTTAAAAAATCACTTTTGAGTACACTAACCACTGCTTCAATATCACCTTGATCTATCCATTGTCTGCCATAAGGAATAAAACTTTTATACCCCATTTTAATAAACTATTTCGATTTTCTTAAGCATTTTTTCTAAATCTTTAACTGACAGCCATTTTTCATTAGTGTGCGAGGCAAACCTAAAATTAGGCTGAACTTTTTTTGCCCCTTTTAATTTAATCTTATTTTTATCCCACCAAACGAAATTTGGATAAATCACAAAGTGGTCTCCGTAATCGTAAGTGACTAACGCGTCTTCCTCGGTGATCATTACTTCGTGTAGCTTTTCTCCTTCTCTTGTGCCAATTTCCTTTAATTTGGCTGTGGAATGAATAGCTTTTGCCAAATCAACCACTTTAAATGACGGAATTTTCCCAACATAAATTTCTCCGCCTTTGGCTTCTTTTATCGCCCTAAACACTAAATCAACCCCTTCGTTTAGAGTAATCCAAAAACGGGTCATAGAAAAATCAGTAATTGGTAAAACTTTCGCGCCTTGCTCTGTCAAAGATTTAAAAAACGGGATAACCGAACCCCGACTGCCAGCCACATTGCCATAACGCACTACGCTAAGAATAGTTTTCTTTTTGCCCACATAAGCGTTGGCTGAAATAAACAATTTATCTGAAACTAGTTTTGTCGCGCCGTAAAGGTTGACTGGATTGACAGCTTTATCGGTTGAAAGGGCAACCACTTTCTTAACATTACAATCAAGCGCCACATCAATTACATTTTTTGCCCCAAAAATATTTGTCTTGACTGCCTCAAAAGGGTTATACTCAGCAATTGGAACATGCTTGAGCGCGGCAGTATGAATCACCACATCTACCCCGTCAAACGCGCGATACAACCTTTCCTTGTCGCGCACATCACCAATAAAAAAACGCAACTTGTCGTCAAATTTAATAAACTCTTGACGCATTACATATTGCTTATATTCGTCGCGTGAATAGATAATAATTTTTTTTGGATTATACTTTGCTAAAATTCTTTTAGTGAATTGCTTGCCAAAAGAACCAGTCCCGCCGGTGATTAAAATTGATTTATTGTTTAACATAATATGTAAAAACTAACATTTTAATTTGCTTTTTGCAAGTGTGCGAGTTGCTTGGTATATAGTCGCTGAACGGATATTGACACAGCTAGATTAATAATCAAGGTAACAATAATGAATGCAATTGAAATAATATGTAAATATATTCCTAATATATACGCTCCCATTGTGATGGCGCTTATTCCAATTCTGACATTCAGGCATTTATTGTATTCTTGCCGAGACGCGTCAATAATAATTGCGTTGTAAAGCGCTTGAAAAAAATATAAAGCGGAGAAAAAAGAAAACCCGATTACATAATAATAATTTAAAGGATATTCTTTCCCAAAAATTAACATAACAACAATCACAATTAGAGCAATGAGTAAGGTAAAAGGGGCTAAACTCACAAATAATAATTTATCTATTTTTTGAATAAATGATTTGTTTTTTAGCCGCGCTGATATAGGGAAAAAGATATTTACCAAAATTTGGTTTATTTGATTGGCGACTCCAAATGACGCAAAATAATAAGCGCTATATACCCCTAGCGCCTGAATGCCTAAATATCTTGCGACAATTATTTTATCAGCCGACATAAATAAAGTTCCTGTCAGCGCGCTAATGAAAAATAATTTTCCTTCGCGAAGTCGCTTGGCAAGAATATTTTTGTCGCTTGCTCCAAAATACTGCGATAAATATCTAAAATAAAATAATGAGATCGTTATTGCGCCCAAACCTGTTACCAAAAGGAAATTTAGATAGTCATTTTTTTTTAGCAAAATAAATACAAAAACAAAAAGTATCACTACTATAATCGATTCAATAATTTTTCCTTGAGCTTGCTGTTTAAATTTCTCCATCCCCCTAATCGATTGGTCAAGCATAGCTTTGATCGTAACCACAAAAGTGTAAATAGCAACAACCAGGATTAAAAATGAATAACTAATTGATAGTGTTTTTAAAATCGGATAAAGAATTAGGGCAACTGCTAGTTGCGCGATTAACAAAGAAAAAACAAACCTTGAAGTAGTTGATATTTCTTGTTTTCTGTCAAGAAATGTATGGGCTTTGGCAAGGTATTTAACAGATGTTACGTCAAGTCCGAAAAAAATAAAAATCAGCAAAAACTGATTGATAATTAAAACTAAATTGTATTTCCCGTATTCGGTGGGTCCCATAAAGCGACCAGCCAGTGTGGCTACAACCATCATTATTGGGGTCGCGACCATACTGGCAAAAAAAGTCCACGAAAGATAACTAAAAAAAACTTTCATTTCATCGCTCATCGGCGCACTAAAAATTTTATAATGAATTTTCTCCAAAAAAAGGATGGCTCGAATTTTCAATTTATTTCTCATAAGGATTATATTAGCACTTTCAGAGCGGATTTCAAAACTCCTGCATCGCCAGGACGAGTAAAAATATCTTTTTGTAGCCGAGGCGGGAGAGGGCTTTGGCAACATAAGTGGCAGTAGCGCCTGATGTGAAGATGTCGTCAATTAAAATTATCGGTGCTTGGGGCGAAATTTTGCCTGAAACTTCTGCACTAAACACATCTTTCAAATTTTTCCACCGTTCGTTTTTTGTTTGCATCGCCACCTGTGGAAAAGTTTTTTTTACTCTAAAAATACGAACACTCGGCGAAACCAATTTTTCCTCAACCATTTCCGCGATATGATCAAAGCCCCGCATTCTTTTTCGCCCCTTATCAGGTGGAATCAGCACCGCCTCAGCGCCGATCATTTTTTTAGCTTGCTTTAAAAACTGACCAACGAGCGTAGCCATTTGATCAGCCAAACTTTTCAACAAGCCAAACTTATAGCTGTGGATAACTTTTTTTACCCGGGCATCGCGATAGTTCCAAAAATACCAAACACCTTGAATATGATTGGCGAAAATTTTCGGCGCGCGCTTTTTCTTGTACAGCACCCGGGAGGAAATATATTTTGCTTCTTGTGGTAATTTCCCTAAACATTTTTCGCACAAAAAATCTCCATACTCTCCGCATATAACGCAAAATTTAGGAAACAAGAGATCGAGTAGCCAGTTAATAACTATTTTAATCGCCCAAATTCTTTGATTATTTTTTGTGCCGATATTTTCCATATAAATTTTTTGGCTTGCAAAATCCCTTTTTTTGATAATTTTATTGCCAATTCATTATTTTCTAATATATGTATTATAGCTGAACTTATGGCTGTCGGGGTTGGCTCAACCAATATTCCCGCCTTGCCAACCACCTCGGGCAAAGATGATTTATTACTCACAATCACTGGGCAACCGCACGCCATTGCCTCAAGCGGTGGCATTCCAAACCCTTCGTATACACTAGGATAAACAAATACCTTTGCGCCAGAATATAAATATGACAAATCCTGATCGGGAACATAACCAGTGATGACGATAAACTCATCATTCACAAAATTATTAATTTTATTCAGTAAGCTTTCGTTATTCCAACCGCTTTTTCCGACCAAAACTAGCTGATATTTATTCCTAAAACTATGTGGTAATAATTCGCATGCTACCAACAACGATTCTAAATTTTTTCTGGGCTCTAGGGTGCAGACTGACAAAAGATATGGTTTAACAATGTGGTATTTATCCAAAATTATTTGGCATTTTGCTTGGGCCTGCTTTTTAAATAAACCCCTGTCCACACCTGGATAAGCGATTGTTATTTTGCTCTCATCAACCCCCAACGATTGCTCGATGTCATTTTGCGTTGATCTAGAAATCGCAATTATTTTTTGGCAATGCTCAACGGCGTCAATGGATCGCTTTAGATAATAAGCACTTAATTTTTTTCCTGCATGCTCCCAATGATGTACAAAAACCAAATCATATATCACTACGATTTGTTTGTTAAAACCATTATTAAAGATTCCTGAAAAATATGACGAAAAATACAAATCAACTTTTTTCCTGTAAATCCATTGGATTGGTACATTTGTTTGGGATAGCGCGTCTCGCCATGCCGAAGGTATTTTTGAAATATATATTTCACATTTTTTGTTTTTTGATTCTTTTATTAAATCTAGTAAAATCTGCCTTCTTTTTTTATAATGACGAATAAAATTGGCAAATAAAACATAGCGGTTTTTTTTATCTTGACGCAAAATTTCTCGTATCAAAAAATAGGAATACTTGCCTATTCCCGCGTTCTCATAAATTAACCAATTGGCGTCAATGCCGATAATCATTTTTTCTCCACATTTTCTATTTTTACTACATATGCTCCATCAGAAAATTGTTTAATTATTTTTTGATTCTTTGTAATATCACTCATAATGCTATAATATTTTTCAAATCCGCCAAAAATTGGGTAAACTATTCCGTCTGTATTCCCCGAAGGTTTTGGACTAATTAAAAAAACTTTATTGATATTTATTTTAATTTCTTTATCTATAAGGCTACGATATATTTCCTGTATATGTTGCTGGTTATATTCTTTATTTTTTTTATCAAGTTCGCTGAAATCATTACTTAAAACAAAATTTTTGACAAATCCTTTATTTTTTATCTCCATATATGGGTTAGCGTATGGATTAATTATTATTGGATTGTCTTTAGAATAATGTGCATGAATGTAGTCTGTTTTGACTTGATCAACTTGGCGGTACCAAACCATATTAGAAAAAGAGTTTGGTAAGCTATCTAGCAAAACCGGATTAAATAGTGATGAGTTGAGAATAATCACAAAACCAACAAACCCGTAAGAAATAATGGAGGAAATTCTATTATTATGCCTTTCTAGCGAATGTGTAATACTATTGATTAAATATGCAAAACACACAGTTAAAGGAAGCGCTATTTCTCTCGCAAATCTCTCTGGCAACCCACTTTGGGGGAGTTTAGACAAAGTAAATAAAATCGATATCCACGCAAAAATAATTATTTTAATTGGTTTACTCTCTTTTGAATTATTAAATGATGAAATTAAATAAAGTAGCCCCATTAGCCCACCATACCAAATAATCGGTCCCACAATATCAGGGTATCTAAAATAGTCAACTGCCCTGGATAGGTGTGTGTCTTTAATTACGGAATCACCTGTTATCAAACCATTAGTATAAGTAATAAACAGTGTTCCATACATTCTGTTTGCTAATAAAAATATCAGTACTAAAATGATCAACAAAAAAACAACTCTCATAATTAATTTTTTGTTTATTGTTGTTTTTTGAAAAAGAAAATATATAAATAATGATATAGTTGAAAAGAGAATAATTGAGGTTAATTCAGCAAAACTTAAATGATGGGTCAGAGCGGTTAATGCGTAAAATATTATAAAAAACGATAGATCTAGTAATTTTTTATTTATTATAAACCTTATAAAAAACGCTAGACAGAAAATTGCAAAAAAACCATAACCAAGAATGTTGGGATAGTTACCATCGACAAATCCGTAAAGCGGATAATTCGCTGTAAATAATAAAAATGCTGTAGTAATAATAGCTGTTTTTGCATTAAATATTTGTCTCAATAAAAAGTACATCGCGATAGATGGAATAATAATCAACACCGGTGTCCAGTAAGTCAATATATAAAACGAATCTTTGTGAAAAATTTGTGATAGATAAAATATAATATAGTGAAATAGTTTTGGATAACCAACGAAATTCGCCCAAATATTTTTGTCCAGTAAAGATTTAATTGTTTCAGAATGGGGAATAACGTCATAACCAGGTGGAACTAAATAATGATAAAATACATAACCAAAATACACAATGTATAACTTTATACTGATACATACCCCGCAGAAAATCAACAATAAAATATTAGTTAATTTTTTCTTAAACATATTATCATTTTAGCGCATTTTTTTACTCTACTACAACTACCCAATACAACCCCGTATCAATCCAGCCAACTTTGTCAACTACTAGATCGTAACGTTCGTTGTAAGTTCCTGTTTGATTAGGCGCAGTGATAACCATGTCAAAAGTGCCTGTTTGACCATTGGCCACCCCCCATTCTCGCATACTACCTCTAACATTAACATTATGGGTGAATGGATTTACTCTATCGTGAGGACCGGAACTGCCTAGGTTAATCGGATTGGCGCTAGAATTGTACCAATTAGCTCCTGAAGTATTAACAAATCGAGCCGTCAGAGTAGCTGATTGCCCTGGATAAAGATGAACTTTTGCATCGGCTGTATAGGGTTCTTGACCACCAACCACATAACGGGCAGATAGTGGGTTGCCAACTGTGATACGCCAAGATGTATCTGATCCTATCCACTTTATCCCTTCAACCACCATGTCAAAATGTTCAATATAAACACCCGGTTGATCGGGGGCAGTGACATTAAGGCGAAAAGTGCCATTCGAACCAGAGGCGACTGTTGTTTCGTCCATTACCATTCTTTCGTTTCTGCCTCCGGTAAATCTGCTACCGCCGTCTCTAGGAGAAGACATGCCGAGATGAGTTGGGTTAGATTCGCTATTGTGCCAAGCTTGTGAACCAGTATTACGCAAGATAACAAATAATTGTACTGATTGACCTGGGGTCATTGGGTCTTGGGCCGAACCTGGACCAGAATAGGGACCTTGAGAAATAATTTGGAAGGAGTAAAGAGACAACTCAAAATCATAAGTATTGTAAAACAAATTCCAAAAATTGTAATTGCCGTTATAAACATGGGGGGTGTAGCGATAAAGCGCGCTGGTCGCGCGATTGGAAAAGGTAACATTATGAATACCGTTCCAGTCTGAAAAAGTAGCGCTCCCGCTTACTTGGTAATCTGAAAAACCTGCCCCCTCTGCCCGCTCGTAATTATATCTAAATTGCCACGCGCTCCATTCTACCTGCTTGGTAAAACCAGCATAAGCGCTACTGCAACTCCCTGAATCCGGACAACCATACCCCATCGCTTTGTTTAAAGCTGTGTCATCGCGGGTAGTTTTTGAAATTAAGCTTTGCTCTTTTTGCAGGGTAACGAGCAACACCTTGGGGCTAACCGTGCCAGTTGACGAGGTAATGCTAATTCCATTGATTGATCCGCTGGCATCGCCATAACCGTGGCTGGCATCCCAAATAATCTGCGCCGCGCTTCTACCGCCTTCGGAAAAATCTTTTAAATACGAACCCTTGCTTTCTAAAAATCGCTGAATTTCAGCTGAGTTCATTGAATTTGTGTCAATAAATTCGCCGTTTGAAATTAAGTTATTTTGATCAAACGAGGACGCTTGCGCGTTTTTCTTGCTCCAAAAACTTCCTAGTATCAGCCCAAAAATTATCACGCCAAAGATAAAAAAACTCAAGTGCCTTAATGGTTTCATAATGTTTATATTACCGCCCAATTGACGAATTTGCAAATTGGGGATAAAATGAAAATAATACGACTAATGTAAAATTTAAAAATGCATTGATCATAAAAATGCAAATCTCAGAAACAAAAACCAAATTTAATTAGGGAAGGAAATTATGTCAAAACAGGAGCATAGCGCTGATTGGCTCGACGAGTCAAGCGACGACTACGAAGGGCAACTTACTATTGACGCTTTTCAAACTGAGGACGATATTGTGGTCAAAGCGCCGATGGCAGGCGTTAAGCCAGAAAATCTTGATGTGTCCATCACTGACGAAGTAATCACCATCAAAGGCACGCGCGAGCCAGACATAGAGATCAACAAGGAAAATTATTTTACCCAGGAATGCTATTGGGGTCCATTTTCCCGTTCGTACCTGATGCCAGTGACGATTGACGCTGATTCGTCGCAAGCGGATTTAAAAAACGGCATCCTCACTATCACCATTCCCAAGCAAAACAAAACCAAAACCCGCACGATAAAAGTGATCGGGGAATAGTAGTTATGAATTTATCTCAAATCAAAAAAAAGGTGATTCCAATTTTAAAATCGCGTCAAATAGCCAAAGCGGCTATTTTTGGCTCTTATGCTGATAGATCGTCCAACAAGCAAAGCGATATTGATATTTTAATTGATTTTGGCAAAAACAAACATAAAAAAAGCTTGCTTGACTTAATCGGGCTTGAGCAAGAGTTGACAGACGCAACCCAAACCAAGGTAGATTTGATAACATACGGGTCAATATATCCACCTTTAAAAGAAACTATCGCCAAACAACAAAAAACCATTTTATGATTAAAGACCATAAAATTTTTCTACAACATATTTCTGATGCCATAGCGCGCATAGAAACTTATACTAAAGGCATACCCAAAGATAAATTTTTGAGAAACCAAAAAATACAAGACGCGACTTTCAGATGCCTTGAGATAATTGGCGAAGCAGTCAAAAACCAGCCTGACAATTTTAAGCAAAAACATCCTGCGGTAGAATGGAAAAAATCGCTGGTATGAGAGATAAACTCGTTCACCAGTATTTTGATCTTGATCTTGACTTGGTATGGAGAACAATTCAAAAAGATATCGCCCGTCTTAAAAATCAAATAATCAAACTATTATGACGAAAATCACCAAAGCAGTGATTCCAGTGGCTGGCTATGGCACCAGATTTTTACCCTGGACCAAAACCCTGCCCAAAGAAATGGTTCCAATTATCGACCGACCGCTTTTGCACTACCTAGTTGAGGATTTAATCGCCTCAGGCATTGAAACGGTTGTGTTTGTCACCTCAGGCAACAAAAAAGCGCTGGAAGATTATTTTGACCGCAATCCTGAGCTGGAAGCCAAACTCAAGCAAACCGGCAAAACCAAAGAACTGGAAGCTATCACCGAGCTGACTGAAAAAGCTAATTTTGTTTTTGTCCGCCAGCATCAGCAACTAGGCAATGGACACGCCATTTTACAAGGACGACCAATCACCGGAAACGAACCATTTATTTTTGCCTGGGGCGATGAAATAGTGGAAACCAAGCCACCCATTTTCAAACAATTGATTGACGCCTACGCTATTCAACCCGGCAACTATATGTCGCTACTCAAAGCGCCAGAAGGAAAAATAGACGACTGGTGCCAGCGATATGGCAACGCCCAAATTAAACAGCTTTCAAACGGCATTTACCAAATTGAAAAAGTAGTGGAAAAACCCGGAGTCGGCAACAGCTTGTCGCCGTATTTTACAGTCGGCGGTTTTATCGCCGAGCCAGAATATATGGACGCGTTAGCCCAAGCCAAGCCCGACAAAGGTGACGAAATTTGGTGGAACAACCAGATGGATAAATTTGTTGCCAAAGGCAAGGTTTATGGTAAAATTATAAAAGGGGATTATTGGGATATGGGCAACCCCCTAGGCTTTTTAACCACCAATATCCATTTTGCGCTAAAAAATCCCGAGTATAAAAAGGAAATTGTGGCGCAGATTGAAAATGAGAAATTATAAATTACCGGGGAAAACAAGATGCCCCTCTTTAATTTAACATTTATAATTTAAAATTTAGCATTTAAAAAATGAAACCTTATGTCTGGATTTTAATCAGCGCGGTGGTGGTGATTTTTGCCACTATAATTGGCATTATTATTGCCACCAGTGGCGGCAGTAGTAAGTCGTCAACCCAAAAAAACAGCGACAATACTTTAGTTGTTTGGCGCGGAATTGACAATGACGAAGTTTTTAAAGAAGCGATTAAAGAATACGAGGAGGAAAACCCCGAGCTGAAAATCAAAGTGGTGAAAAAAGATTTAATGGATTATGAGCTCAACTCAATTAACGCCCTGCTGTCCGACGACCCACCAGACATTTGGTCCATTCCCAGCTCTTGGATCCCGCGCCACCAAGACAAATTATCCAGCGCTCCGACCGGCTTTTTAGCTGATAATCCGTCCAAAGCCAAAGAAAACTTGGAAGCCAACAAAAAATCAATCGAAGAATCGTTTGCGCCAATCGTGGCGCAAGGCGCGGTGGTGGGTAATGATGTTCTGGGTCTTCCGCTTTTTGTTGACACCCTAGCGCTGGTAGTCAACCCAACCATGATCAATGTTAGCTCAAAAGGATTATTTGAACTGTTAGATAATAATTCCGCTGACCAACCCGAACGCACCAAAGAGGAAACCGCGTTGCTCGAACAAGGACCGCGCTACTGGAGCGAATTTATCAAATTAAGCGAAATGTTGACCCAAAAAAATGGCGACAAAATCACGCGCGCTGGCTCAGCCATTGGCGCCACTGACAACGTCACCAACAGCGCTGATATTTTAGCCACTTTAATGCTCCAAAGCCAAACCCAAATGTCCTCCAGCGACCAAACTATGGCAACTTTTAATTTAAGCCAGTCCAAAAATACCGGCGATAATTATTACCCTGGGCGCGAAGCGCTGGATTTTTACACCAAGTTTGCCAACCCCTCTGAATCGCGCTACACCTGGAACAAAGATATGCCCAACGATATGCAGGCGTTTGTGGACGGTAAAGTTGCTATGATTTTTGCTTATTCGTACCAATTAAAAGAATTGATCAACAAAAACCCGGGGCTCAAATACGCGATGCTTCCCCTACCTCAAGTCGAAGGCGCTGACCAAGCGATTGACGCTGGCTATTATTGGCTGGAAACCGTGCCCAAAAGTTCCCAGCACCAAGAGGAGGCGTGGAGTTTCCTCAAATATCTGGTCAAATCCGGACTCAGCGAATATCACAGTTTTGTTGATCGCCCTTACCCGGTTTTAAGCGACGATGTCCCCACCATTGAGAAAAGGATTGAAAGGAAAAATCCTTGGACCTTTGCTCAGCAAACCGCCAAAAGCTGGTACACTGGTCCAAGCCCCAAAGAAGTGAACACAATTTTTAAAAATATGATCCGCTCGGTCAACCAAGGCGAAAGCATCACCAACGCCATTGACCTGGCTGCCTCTAAAACAACTGAAACATATCAAGGGTTATGATAGACTTATTACAAAAAGTTTTGGCTGACCCACCGGTTGCCACCCCACCGCCAGCGGTTGCACCGACAGGTATTCCAAACCTTGAAGCAACTAACAATATCTTTGGTTTTGACAAGGTTAAAAACGCCTATGAAAAACTATCTGGATACAACAACGATTATCCTCATGCTGTGTTGGAGGGTTTAGCTGGAGAGATTATTACTGCCCTAATGGCACTCTCTGCTTCGTTGGCAGTTTTAATGATTGTGTGGGCTGGCATTCAATATCTAACTGCGTATGGTAACGAGGATAAAACTGCTTCAGCCAAAAAAACCATTACTTGGGCGCTGGTAGGGCTGGCGATTGTGGCTTTGGTTTTCACAATTTTAGAGGTAACAGCCATCTTAATTAAATAATTTTATGTTAATTTTTACCAAACCGCCAGAAGATTTAATGCCAGGCGATGTGGCTGATTTTATGACCAAAATCGTCAGTCAAATTCTACTATATAGCGCCATTATCGCTGGTATAATGATTGTCTGGGGCGGTTTAAAAATTATTACCTCTGGCGGAAACGAGGAACAAGTATCGTCTGGTAAAAATATCGTTAAATGGGCGCTTATCGGTTTGGTGGTGATAACTTTTTCATATACATTGGTCAACTTTACCTTGAAAACTTTTATAGTGAGAGATTTGCAAAAACCCATTACGCCCACTGAGACAACCCAAATGAAAGTAGAGCCTCCGACCACCCCCTAAAACAACACCCCCGGTAGCGCCTCAATAAATTAAAATACCATGGCTAATATACAAATCAAAACAATTGCCGAAAAATTTGCCTTTGATAATGCTGCTGATAGCCTAGACATCAACGGTATAATTGTTAAGCTCATCTTAAAAGCCACTGAGCTGGCGTATTATTTGTTTCTCATTGGAATTTTAATCTCCGGCGCGATGTATTTGTTTGCCGCAGGCGACGAGGACAAAATAGCCAAAGCCAAAAAAAATTTTGTGTGGATGATTACCGGCTTTATGATTGCGGTGTTTGCTTTTGCTATCACCAACTTTGTGGCTGGACAACTAACAAGTCTTGAAAATTTAACAACTGGCAATCCGTTTAGTGCTTTAACAGCCAAAATTTTCTCAATCGTGACAATGGTGGCTGGCGCTGGATTTTTACTGATGCTCCTTTTGGGCGCTTTCCGCTATATGGTTTCTGGGGGCATCGAAGAAAATACTCACAAAGCCAAAATGCAAATGGTCCAGTCCGGTATCGGCTTGGTGCTGGTAATTTCCAGCTACGCCATCGGAATGCTCATCATCAATTTAATCACGAGGATATAACAATAACACGACTTACGCAAAACTTCTATTAAACGGATTTTCTATACCACTCTCTGCCTTGCTTGTCAGCCTTGTCCCGCCCCCTTGTCATCCTCAACCGAAAGCCAAGCGCTTCGGATTGGGGATCCACATTCCTTTTTGTCATCCCCAGCTTGACTGGGGATCCAGTTGGATCTGGATTCCCGTTTTCACGAGAATGACAGAGGAGACGCGCGAATGACACACCCTTTGTCATCCCCAGCTTGACTGGGGATCCAGTTGGATCTGGATTCCCGTTTTCACGGAAATGACAGAGGAGACGCGCGAATGACACACCCTTTGTCATCCCCAGCTTGACTGGGGATCCAGTTGGATCTGGATTCCCGTTTTCACGGAAATGACAGAGGAGACGCGCGAATGACCCCGATTAGAAGGCTTTGCTTCTAACAGGGCTGGCAGAAAGTGGAAGTTTTGCGTAAGTCGTGGCAATAACTTAAAATGAAAAACCCAAAACTTAAAATTAATGACAAAGACTTATGAAAAAGATATTATTATTTTTGTGTCTATGGCTGGTTGTGGGTTGGGTTTTTAGCGCCAGCGCCCATGCAACCATTCTAGAAGATCTGGACAAGCTAAAAACACCGCTTAAAGCCGGCGGACAAATTGTGGTTGGAGGTGGTGATTTGGCAACCACCGGTCAAGAGCTTATCACCAAAATTTTTAATCTGGTCATCTCTGTTTCGGGCGGAGTTTTTCTAGTGATGGTGCTGGTGGGCGGTGTCCAATATCTAACTGGCGCTGGCAATGAGGAAACTACCAGCAAAGCCAAACGGCTGATGCTTGACGCTGTCATCGGCTTGCTACTAGTTTTAGCTGCCTGGCCAATTGGCACATTTATTATTGATCGGATCAAATAAATACCCAGATACGCAGATACCGCAGATTACACAAATAAATCTGATATCCGAATTCTGACTGCTGATATCTGGACCATACTGTTGACAAGCTAACCATCTATTCTTTATAATAAAAATATAGGGGCTGTCGTTAAATGCGCTTTTGCAACGAAAATTGATAAATTCGTAACAAAATTTATTAAGAGCGACGATGCCTACCAGAAATGATAAGCAGAGAAGCTATTGATAAATTGTAGTAGAATTTAGCAACTTGCAGTCAAAATGGTATTTGACGATAGCCCCACAAAATATAATTAAATAAAAACTTAAGGAGGCTTTATGAAAATCGCAGCTTTGACTGACGACACCGGTGGTTTGATCGGCGACAAACCATCGGGAGTGAAGTGGGACAATGTGCCAGAAATCGTCAGTGTTATTTTTAACACCGTGATTGTGGCAGCCGGCGCTATCTTTGTGATTTTGCTACTCGTAGGCGGAATCCAATATCTAACTGGTTCGGGCAACGAAGAAGCCACTGGCAAAGCCAAAAAAATGATGATTGACGCAGTGATTGGCTTGATTATTGTGCTAGCTGCTTGGGCAATCGGTCAATGGGTGCTCGGACGATTTGGGTTGTAAAAAAGGATAAAACTATGAAGAGAAAAATTTTAATACTGGGGATCGTGGTTCTGACAATTTTCACGCTTTATGCCGGGCAGGCGCGGGCGGTGTCGAATGGTTTAATTCCAACAAAAGACACAGAAGGAACAACAACAGGCACAGGAGCGGACAAAGCAACGCGACCATCTGCTGTGCCGAAAGGTTTTGCCTCGGTTCAAAATGTTGTCACCCTCATTTTCAACACCATTATCACCATCTCTGGCGTTATCTTTCTTATAATGCTCCTGATTGGCGGAATCCAATATCTAACTGGCGCGGGCAATGAAGAAGCCACTGGCAAAGCCAAAAAAATGATGATTGACGCGATTGTCGGTTTGATTATTGTGCTGGCGTCCTGGGCGATCGGCACTTGGATTTTGGGTCGGCTCGGAGGCACAGCCACAACCACCGCGCCTGCCTCTACGCCAGGGTCAACTTCGACAACGACACCGCCACCAAGCTCAACGCCATCATCAACCCCCACAACTTCGCCAACTAGTTATGATTGGAATATTTGAGAACAGATTACTCCCAATACTCAATATAGCTCAGTAGAAAATGATCTGTCTTTTGAGCAGGCGTGTTATGCAATGCTTGGAAAACTTGGAACATACCAGCACGGATCACCTCAGTCCTTTATCTGTTTTGATAGTGGTTCAACCGATTAAAAAAACACTTCTTACTATTTGATTAAAAAAATTTAAATTTAATTGATTCCATTTCCGTCGCTCTATCTATTTCTAATCTAACTTACAAAAACCCAAATTTGCAAGCCCGTCGGGCTGGCAAATTTGGGTTAGACTTTACAATATAATTTTGAAATTTGAGATTTAGACATTGTTTAGTAATTACACAACTTACGCAAAATTTCTATAAAACGGATTCCACCCCTTTGTCATCCCTGTTAGAAAATGTTTATTTTCTATACGGGGTCATCCTCAACCGAAAGCCAAGCGCTTCGGATTGGAGATCCAGAGATTGCAGACTGGATTCCCGTTTTCACGGGAATGACACATTCT
>Ga0210006_1001551_pt1 | contig 15749 bp, 17 predicted proteins | sample CryGey02umfilter_2_FD_185452 | JGI IMG/M metagenome (GOLD analysis project Ga0210006, IMG submission 185452) | Groundwater microbial communities from aquifer in Utah, USA - Crystal Geyser 4/10/14 0.2 um filter (SPAdes) (version 3) | ecosystem: Environmental > Aquatic > Deep subsurface >... | reverse complement strand
GATCTTGGCATCAGCATACGAAAATTTATATTCTTCGTGGAATCTTTTTCTTTTGGCTTGTGGTAATTCTCCAAGTGAAATATCGCCAGCAATTTTTACTGGGTGAAAAGGCGGAATATCTGGTTCTGGGAAATAACGATAATCATCAGAGTTTTCTTTTTTTCTCTGCATTACTGTCTCACCCTTGTCTTCATTCCACCCACGGGTTTGTTGGATCCAGCTTTCACCTTTTTCAATCATTTCTGTCTGTCTCTTGATCTCATAATCAATGCCACGTTCCACTGCTTTGAAAGAATTCAAGTTTTTCAATTCTACTTTATTATTTAATTTGTAATCACCCAGTGCTTTCACTACGCCATCAACAATTTCAAACTTACCAGCCTCTTGAAGAGAAATATTTGCTTCACAACGCATATGGCCTTTCTCCATGTCAGCATCACTGACATTGAGATAGCGCATGATCGTGCGGAGTTCCTGACAATAGATTTTTGCTTCAATAGCAGTCATGAAGTCTGGATCAGTGACAATCTCCACCAGAGGAGTACCCGCTCGATTGAAATCAACCAACGTGCTACCATCATTAGCATGGGTTAGTTTGGCAGTGTCTTCTTCTAGGTGGACTCTGGTAATACCAATTTTGACCTGCTCCCTGATGTTCTCTTCAGTTGGAAATTCGAGGACAATCTCACCATGCTCGGCAATCGGCTCATCATATTGTGAAATTTGGTAAGCTTTTGGCAGATCAGGATAAAAATAATGTTTGCGATCAAATTTAGATAATTCACGAATCGAACAGCCTAAGGCTTTACCAATTTTTACTGTCCACTGTACAGCTTTTTTGTTTGGGATTGGTAAAGTGCCTGGTTGGGCTGTACACGTTGGGCAGATGTTTGTATTTGGTTTCGGTTCATCGGGATCATTTTTGCAATTACAAAACATTTTGCTCGCAGTTTTTAGCTCGACGTGGACTTCCATACCAATGATGGGGGTTAGAGTTTTTGTCATATTTTTGGCATACTTTTTAGGTTTTTAGTGTTTTATGTTTTTTGGATAGAAATTATTTGCTATCATTTTTCAATAGTTTATCTGTAAAAATTATGAGCATTGTTCATAGTTTATTATTAGAATTATCTTGATTGTAACATTCCTGTCTTAAATTGAAAAGCCCCCATTTGTAAGGGGCTTTTTTTATATTTTTGTGTGTACACAAGTCTTTTTGTTTATTCTCTTTTTTTTGTTGGCGTCTCTGTTATTGGTGAAGGAATTTTTACTTCTGGAAGAACTGGATTGTTTCTTAATTCAATATAAAGAATCGTCGAGGCAACAGTAGTAAGCGGAGCTAGTAAGAGCGAGAGAGCTGTAATTATAAGAGAAGAAATAATCACAAAAGTTGCAAACAAGAGAGAACTTGGATCAGTATGCTCCAAGATAGATTCGATAGGATAAGAGGCTACGGTCGTGATCACCATGATCAAAATGCCGAAGGCAAGCCCTGGAACAAAAAGACGGGCAAATACTTCCCACCATCTGCCAACTACCAGATCTTTGCTCACTTTGATAGATTCTATAGCCTTGTGTTTGTCAATGGCAATAGCATATATAACAAAAGTAAACCATAAGGTGAAAATAATACCAGGAATGATAAAGAGAATAAAACCGCTAAATATTGCTAGACCGGCCACGATCGAGGCGCCTATTGCTGGAAGGATGGCAGTCTTGGCCGTATTTAGTTCCAACTGAATACTTTCTTGAGGTTTGTTTTGGTAAATATTGGCAATTGCTCGGATGAAGGCTATCGAGATCCAAAAACTAATAATTGATAAAAAAATAGTGATGACAACATAAATCAAAAATGATGTACCAAGTGGACCGATAACATTCAAGGCCGGTGAAATAAAGGTCGGAGTTATGATTGGGGTGGTAGCTATTAAGGCTCCAGGAATGAACATTAAACCAATGTATTTTAAAAATAGTTTGGCGTTGTTGCGATATATTTTAATGCTTTTTTTGATGATGTCTGGGATGGAGATAAGCATATCATTGTTAATAATAAATAAGATGTTTGTATTATACTGTAATTTATGTTTTTTTTCTAGACCGCTTGAGATGTTGTTTCAGTATTTCCCATATTTGGGTATGAATATCTTCAACAGGTTTGTTCGCATCAATAGTGTGCCAGCTATACTCCTCAGACATTTCTTGTTGAATTCTCCTTACTTGTGCGACTAGTTGGTCGTCTGTTTCATGAGCATGCCCTTCTTCTTTTGATTTTAAGAAGCGTTTTCCGTCGAAGAAAAAGGCAATGTCTTCTTTGATTAGAGGTTCGTTGATGCGACTGAGATAATCCTTATCCACACCGCTGGCGACTCCCCAGGAAATGCCCGTGTGTATATAATCTTCTGCCACTATATATAGACCACTGTCTAATTTTTCTTTTAAAATTGGTTGGTAGTGAAAACGATTCAAGACATAGAGGGTTTGGGCTTCACGGTGGTTGAATTCTTTAGGGTTTCCACCTCTTAGATAATCATTAAGCATTGATCCTGTGGGCTCTAAGCCATAAATTGGGTATTTAATATATTCAGCCTCATATCCTTCTTTTATTAGAGACTGGACAATTTTTTTAGCTTGGGTTGTTTTGCCCAAATTGTTGACACCGTATATGGCAATAAACATAGTCGTTAGCTAATCATTTTTTTTAAACAATTTTTTTAGATAAATTTGGATATCTTCGGCACTCTCGTATAAAATAACTTTAGTTTTTGGACTGGCGTGTATGATGGCTGATAGTTTGTCTGTATTTTTTTCGTGGTACAGACAAATGATCTCTTTATTCATGTCAGTAGCTTTGGCAATCATGTACCCCACGCCCAAACTTGGCGTTGTAATCTCTGCCACCACTATATCACATTGTTTTAGATTTTCTATTTCACGTTCATAAATTTCTTCTTTTGTGAACTCCGTCTCTCCAAAATTAGAAATTGATTCATCGGCGACATGACCAGAAAGTACAGATCCATATCGTTCAATTAGCTTGAGGATTTGTTCGTATGATGGCTGTTCAGCTCTGCCACCCCTGATAGAAGCCGTGAAGTAGATATTCATAAAGTTAGTTTTTTTAGAGGCTGTTGAGTTTTATCCCACAAGTATTCAAAAATATTTTTTTGCATGTCGTGCATATTTTGATCTTGGATCATCATGATGATAGGCTCACGATTTTCAAATGTCGTATATGTAATTTTACCTCCGTAGATGCGTAAATCAACGGAAAACATTGACAATTTTTTGGGAAAAAAACGAAACGTGGTTGCTTCATCTGGGGTTCGCGCAGATAGCCATGCGTTGGCTTGTGGTGTATCAAACAAAAGGGTTTGTTCTTGTATACCCCATGATATGCGTTCGGCATCCGTTGTGCGACGGATTTCTACACCTGGTTTTTTCTTTTCAGATATATGGAGAAAAGAATATATATAATCAGGTTTTGTCTCAATAATATCTTCGAGAGCATGGCGGTATTCTGAAATACCTTCAAACATGCGAACACCAGGTCTTTCATGGGCTAGACGAAATTGATTACGTAGATTTGGTACTACCTCTTTGAGGCTATGGGTATGTTTATCAAATTCACGTTTCTTCTCCTCTAAAAGATTATATAGTATTTGTGGATCCTCCGCAACGTACAATGTGCGTCTGGGTTGTTGGACAAAAGACACCAAAGAACGCGTAACCAGCTGTCTAAGAATAGAATATAGCTGTGTACGTGGAAAAGGGGACAATTGTTGTAATTTTTGTACTGTGACTTGGGGGTATTTTATCATTATATCATACAAGAGAGCCTCGTTTTTGGATAGGCCAAGATGTTCCAACAGCATAGTTAGGCTGTTGTCTTGTTGTTTTAAGGTCATATGGATTTATTAGTGTAAAATGTATAATTACACTGTGAAACTAGACTATTGAAAATAATACACTATTATAGTAAGTTAGTCAAATAATATAATTATAAAGTGTATAATGATATTTTACATATGAATAAAAAATATACAGCAGATTCTTTTTCATGGCCGTCGGTCATCTCTTTGTCATGGTATTTAATGGACGAGATTAGCTCACGTGGCTTGTCACTAGATTGGCGTACCTGCGTGGAGTTGTTTGGCCCTGGAGGATTTGAAGTAGCTACGAGGGATCCTGAAAAACAGACAAGCTTTTTGAAGATGATTCCAGAGATTATTACTATCTCTACCAAATATTTAGAATATGGTGGAAAAGTAGACGAATGGTTTCTAAACACCGTCTCTGCCTCCATGTTTGCTGCCAAACAAGATCAGTCTTTTGCAGATGCACTTAGCGGATCTGGCGAGACTATGTCCAAGGTCAATTGGGCTTCTGTTAGCACTAGTGCGTCAAAATTACTCTACATTTTTTCAAGAAAATTAGCTCAACAAAAAAGCACCTTGCACTCTGCCCATTTTTTGCAGTCATTTGTGATGTATGCTCGTCAGACTTTGACTCAAAAAGAAGAGCAAATTTTGTCTGGATTGGAATTTCAATCTGGATTGGGAATTTTCTCTGCAATTTGTAGTGCCAAAAAAGTATTACCAGATTTACGTCCTGAAGAACTGGCTGGTGCTATGATCAAAAAATATGGTATTCCAGATAGTTCACAGTTACCAAGTTGCTCTTGGTGTGGTGGAATACCATGTCGTTGTGATGGTAGGAAAGCCACTTTGCGACAGGTGACAGAAGATGATGTCGTGCGTTATATAACCAAGATTACCCCGTGGCACACAGCACATTGTATGGAATTGTCTTATGGTTTAGCCAGGAATGCTGGTATTGGAGGGGACGGATATGGCCCTGCGCGAGTTGGTTATGAACGCGCCGAAGCTGTGGTGGCCAAATTATTTATGCAAGCTCATGGAGATCCTGGACAGCTGGCTAGTATGTTTGGTCCACTATTCATTGAGCAACAGCGTCAATTTGGAAGGTACAAGGAGAAAGGCGATGTGGGTGAGTATCGCGCTCGTTATGATTTGGTCGGGGAGCTCGGCGATACCATTCAATGGCTGTTCCTCATACTCTCTGGAAAAATAGACCATGCACAAGGGTTGTTGCAAGCGTTAAAACATGTAGCCCAAAATTTAGATGTTCAATTAATTTTGCCTGTCTTACCAGAATTGTCTCTACCCCCGTTGCGGGATAGCGATGTAAAAAGCTCTTGATCATTTTTGATAAATGGTAATACAGACATATTTATGATGAATACATTTCGTGGTCGTACTATCAATGAATTGGTGTTGCGGGCGTTAAGACCACTCATAGAGTTTGGTGAACATACATCTTCACGCAATGGGGATATTAGTGTGTTGTTTAATGTATTTATGACACTCGAGAATCCACGTTCGCGTCACCTTAATCTTATTGGTCGCAAAAACAATATTTTTGCCATGATAGCCGAAACCATGTGGGTCATGGCAGGAGAAAATAATATAGATCCGTTTTTGACATTTTTTCTTCCCAGAGCACGTGATTTTTCTGATGACGAAAAGACGTGGCGTGGTGGCTATGGACCACGGTTATACCTCTATAATCAATTGGATGATGCATTGTGTGTTTTTGAAGAAGAAGGAATTCAAAGTCGCAAGTCAGTCATTTCTATTTATATGCCTGAGCTCGACACTAAAGAAAGTTTGCAACGCGTGTATCACTTGGAGCAGACAAAAGATCGCCCATGCAACAACATGATGCATTTTTTTATTACGCCTGATAAAAAATTTCACATGACTGTTCACCAACGTTCAGGAGATGTAATTTGGGGTATGGGCAGTATCAATATTTTTGAATGGACATTTTTGCAGGAATTCATGCTCGGAGAAATTCAGCGTCGCGTGGACCAGGAGGTGACGCTTGGTACATATAATCATTTTGTAACCAATCTTCATCTCTATGAATTTACGAGCAAACAAGGTTACAAGGTTTTACAAGCAGAACGTGAGCAGATTTTAGATCGTTTGAATACATCCGCACTTACATTTCCTGTGGGCGTAGAAAATAATAAGCTTTTTTTTTCATGGCTGGTACGTGTGTATAATGAGGCCATTCTTTCAAAAGAAACATCATTGGAACGCATGATGAAAAAAATTCATGCGGTGTTTGATTTATATTTTTCGGATGCGTATGAAGATAACTTGTTATTTGGCTACGCAGTGGTCGTATCCGCATATATTTGTGCAAAAAATGGAGGTGCGGATATCAACGTAGACATAAATGGTTTTTCAGAAGAGTTTGTAAGTAGCGTGCGTGATTCCGCATTTAGAAAATTTTTTTTGAAAGGATACGATCATAAAGAGAAGACATTTTTACATGAATTGACAACTTCCATCATCGCACTCCAGGAAGATAAAGAAAAAGTATATGGTGTAGATTGGAAACGGTTCGGTCTTATTTCATCCATGTTTAACGTATTCCGTAAGTTTATACGGCTTAAGACGATGTGGGAGGCAGGTTGGGTAGGAGATGACACTGATGATCGTCGCTTGGATACACTTATTGATCTGATGAATTATTTGATTTTGTGTGAACTTTTGCATGCAACATTAGCCCCAGACATATTTGGTGAGGTTTTTCCATCAGTGAATCTCGATTATGTTAGCACTGATGAAAAAGGGTTTAAATTATTTTGTCGGACAGCACTCTTGGGTCATGTTGATATGGACAAATGTGCTACACATAACACAACCGAATTGATAGGGCAGATTATCAGTATTGGTGAGGCTCATGTCGAAGACTGGTTGTCACAGGTGTCTTCTCTAGCCCAACAACGTAAAACAGGCGATGGTTATTCTCCTGGCTCTTCACTTGATGCAAGTGATGAAGCAATTCGAGTACGGATTTCTGTGTTGTATAAAATGATTGAGTTGTGTGTGTACGCAATTGAACGTCACGCCTCTCAGTATCCAGAATCTTGGAAAAGGTTTACCAATCAACATGGTTTACACATAGATCCACGATGATATTTATAACTTGTTGAAAAGAATAGAATTTTGTATACTGCACTGAGAGATATTATTTTTTTAACTTGAAATCTATATGATACCTGATTACGATTCTTTGCTTATTTTTTTACATCGTATCAACGCCCTTAAAGGCGTGCCTCGTTTTAAATCGAGTCTTGCGTCAGGCGGTGACACTGTAGCTGAACACTCATGGCGTCTTGTGCTTATGGTGTATGTCATTGGCACGACATTTGAGATAGATTTTGATCTGAACAAGGCGCTTGGTATTGCACTTGCTCATGATATAGCAGAACTTAAGACAGGAGATATTGATGGATACGAAGTGATCAAAAGGTCATGTGACACTTGAAAAGAAGCACATAGACGAAGATAAGGCCATACAACATATTTTAGAAGGCATTTCTTTTGGTGATCGTGTGTATGATTTGTGGAGTGAGTTTGAAAAACAAGATACACAGGAGGCAAAATTTGTTCATGCGCTTGATAAAATTGAAGGGTACCTTCAACTTGATGAACGTGGTACAGATACATACATACATGACGTGTTTCATGCCGACTATGCTACTGAAGCGGTGCAAAAATTTGATGAGGCTACGCAAAGTTTCCCTGTGCTTGGTCCGCTTCTTGATTTGGTAAAACAAGAACTGAAAGAAAAATTTGAAAAGCGCGGTGTAGATTGGGTTGAGGCATAAAAGAAAAATTTTGTCAGTTTTTGACAAGATATTTTTTTATTAATATAAATCATACATATTTTATATGAATAAAGAACTCGAACATGCATATTTTTCATTTATATATAAACGTCAGTTCATATGGTACAAACGCTTTGTGTTGGAAGATGATCCGCCGTGGACAGATGACCCAGTCATGTCAAAGTACAAAATAATCAATATGTATCGCGAGCTTGACCGGTGCACAAAATATATTATTTTTGAGATAGGTGTATTATCTTCACGTGAGGCAAAGTTATTGAACATTATTTTCTTTCGTTTTTTTAATGCAGACCAGCTGTACCAAAATCTTGGTTTGTCACCTTTTGAAAAACTTGATGCTGAGATGAAGAACAAACTGTTGCAAGGGTTTGCCAAGATGAGGCAGGAAGAGAAAACTTTGTTTAATCCAGCTTATATTATTTCTCCTGGACATTCCACAATGCCCAAACATGAAACAATATTAAATAATTTGGAGGATGTGTCCAAAAATATTTCTTCCATTGTTGATAATATTGATGCGAGTCTTACTCCAGAAGAGTCTTTTCTTGTTTTGCGAAAAATACCGCTTGTTGGACCATTTTTGGCATGTGAATTTTGGACGGATTTGGCTTATATAGATTTTTTCCCTCGGCATTGGAATGACGATGATTTTGTCAATATAGGCCCAGGAGCAAAATGGGGGCTCGAGATTTTGGCTGGAGAAAAATTAAATGCAAAAAAACAGTGGGAATTACTAAACCACTTGCATGATGTGCAAAGAGACATCTTACCCACCATCCACAAAGAGCTCAATCAAGAGCTTTCATGGGAAGACATCGCATATAAGAAGGCCTGCTCCAATGTTCCTTATCTTTCCTTGACCAACATAGAAGGAGCCCTTTGTGAGTTTAGAAAATACTATCGTCTTAGTAGAGGATTGGGTAGGCGTAGACATTTTATTTCCTAAAGAAGTGAAAGAAGCACTTGATTTGTGGTGATTTTTTTTTGTCTTTTTCTATTATTTTTTCAAAACCAACATTGATGTGCCTTCAATGTTTTCCTCAATGTCCACACCAAGCCAGCCTTCGTTTAAATATTTTTTTATTTTGTTAGTATCTTCTATTGATATACTTGTTTGTTCAAATTTATTTTCTTCACATTTTTTATCGTCATCTATTTGTTTTTCGAGATGAAAATTTTCATCCCGACCTTCTATTATTTTACTTACTACAAATCCATATTCTAGTTTGGTTTTTAGTTCAGCAATATTTTCTTTTTTCACTGTACACACTGCTTTTGTACATCCTTTTTTTTCGGCTCTGGCAATACGTACATCGGTGAGTTTTCCCATCACTCCTTTGCCACGATATTCTTTAGATACGTAGTCATCTGTCAATAGGACAGTGCTATCATGTATTGTTGAAACTGCCCATCCTATGATTTTTTCTTTTGTTGTCTTTATAACAAAAAGTATCTTTTCATTACCCTTTGATCGTAATGGTACATGTATTTCGCTAGTTTGTTCTGCATCTCTATTTCTAGCTTCTCCCAGTGTCATCCAAAAATCGATCCAATCAATATCAGTATATTCTTTGGGTTCTTGAACAATTATTTCTCCTCTTCCCCCTTTTTCTCCTTCTTCTTCTCCTTCTCCTCTCATATTTTTTTGTATGTTACGAAATTAAATCCTTCATAATTTTTACGCCAAGTCTCTTGCCAAACATTCAGATCAATACTAGGGAAAAAAGCGTGGCACTCTTCTACAACTTGATCGACATGGGTAATCTCCAGTACATCGGCTATCAAAATCATTTCTTCAAAAATTTTTTGGCCACCAAAACCAACAATCTCCTCATCTTTATGTTTTAGTAGTGCCTCTTGGATAGAGTCGTATCTTTCCACTCCTTCTGGAAGTTCATAATCATTGTTGCGGGTAATTACTACGTTGGTTCTGTTTTGGAGGGGGCGGTGGTTTTCTGGAATTGACTCCCATGTTTTGCGACCCATAATCAAAACTTTTCCCAATGTTAATTTGTGCATGTGTTTGAAATCTTCAGGAATATTCCAAGGAAGATCATTGTTTTTGCCAATGCAATTATTTTTGGAAATGGCGGCTACTAGGGTGATCATATTTTGTTAGATTATAGCCATTAGTTCATAGTCAATAAGTAATCATATCTATTGGTCATTTTTTCATCAAACGGCAATTGGAAATTTTATTCTTTCATAACTCTCATATCCAACCAATTGTGTGTTATGAGCCTGCCAATCAAAAACAGAAGAGAAGTTTTCATTTGGCTCCATCAATGTGATTGAGATAAATATGAGTGTCACCAAGGAACCCGACTAGCCGACCTTCTTCCAGTCCAGCCTCCTTGGCCAGTAGATGAAGGAGGAGGGCGTAGCTGGCAATATTGAATGGTAATCCGAGCATAGTGTCTACCGAACGCTGAATCCAGAGCAAGTTTAGTTTGTTGTTAATTACTGTAATTTGGAATACATAATGGCATGGTGGTAGAGCCATTTCGTGTAATTTGGAGGGATTCCAAGCCGAAACAACCATCCTGCGGTCATAGGGATTTTTTTTTGAGCATCTTCACGACATATTTGAGCTGGTCTATACCTTGTTTTTCATGATCTGCATCATGGCCTTGGTAGTCGGCATTGAAGTTTCTCCATTGAAATCTGTAGATCGGTCCCAAATCTCGTTCTTCGGCCATTTTCTCTCTGGTTTCAGGGTCATGTCCATAGGGAATCTTTTTCGGTGAACACCACTCATCCTAGATATGGCATTGTCGTTCTTTGAGCCATTGTTTGTCAGTCTTACCTTTGATAAAAAATTCCAGTTCAGTCGCCATGACTTTGAAAGGCATTTTTTTGGTAGTGAGCAGTGAAAAACCGCTGGCCATGTCATGTTCAAACATCGCTCCGGCTACAGCAATAGTACCGGTCCCGGTACGATCGGATTTTTCCATGCCATTTTTTAAAATATTTTGGACGATGTGGAAATATGATTGCATAAATTTGGGCTACGGTATGGCAGTCTTACTTTGGTCAAAATTTTCCGGTACTGCCAAACCGTCCTTCTCCGCGTGCACTGTCAGATAGTTTATTGGTTTCAGTCAGTGTAGGAATTTCTACCGGGAAGATGATTATTTGAGCGATTTTTCTTCCTTTTTCAACGATGAAATCTTTGGCACCATGATTGATGAGATGGATAAAATATTCACCGCGATAGCCTGCGTCAAAGACTCCACCCATAGAATGGATGCCGACATGTGCCATACTGCCTTTGTCTTTCACAATCGCCGCATAGCCAATGGGGAATTCCATGGCGATGCCGGTCTTGAATGCTCTGTGCTCTCCGGGTTTCAAAGTATGCTCTTCAATAGAAAAAAAATCCATACCAACATCGCCCGGATGGGCATATTCTGGTAGCTTGGCATTTTCGTCTAGTTTTTTTATTTTTATTTCCATAACATTAATTTCACAGATTATTTAGGATTACACTGATGAATACTTTGTTATCAGATTGTCCAATTGTTCATACAGTTCTTCCAGACTTCCATTATTATCAATCGTCTCTTGTACAGTGCTGGCAATTTCTTCAATTTTTAATTCTGCTTCACGGGTATGATCTTCTTGGAATTCGGCAAATGTTTTTTCGTTGTCGTCTGATTTTTCTCCACGATTTGTCAGTCTGTCGAAGCGTTTTTCAATATCAGCAGTGATGTTGATCAAAACAAATCCTGGAATATTGTTCAAATGAACAACGTCTCCTGGTCTCCGTACTCCATCAATGGCAATAATTTTATTTGGATCATTTTTGACGTCTTCCGCCATGACTTTGGCCAAAGTATCTTCGCCAAAGTTTTCACGCAAGGCCTGAGAAATTATTTGTAAGTTTTTTCTATTTACTTCTAGATATAGTCTGTCCAAAACATCTTTTAGCATAGCAGAAAAACGGTAGGTACTGGCACCGTATTTTTCTTTCAAATATTCCACTGCGGTTCCTTTGCCACTGGCCATTTGACCGACAAAGCCGAGGATTAATTTCATAAAAAAAGCTTGAAATACCTGAAAAGCTAGGGAGGCTTTTGTTAGATATTTTTTTTACAAGAATATTGTCTACATTTTATTCCAACAGCATCAAACATTCTTTTGGAAGCAATGAAAGCTGGCTGGTCGCTGTATTTATTGCTATCATAAATTACTTCTGTGATGTCGTTTTGGATAATGGTCTTGGCACATTCATTACAAGGGAATAGAGTACAGTATATTTTGCATTGGTGGGTCTTATTATTGGAATTGTAAATGGCGTTTTCTTCGGCATGACAAACATAGGCGTATTTGGTGTCCTCGAGACTGCCCTCTCTTTCCCAGGGGAAAGTGTTGTTGTCTACTCCTTTTGGGAAGCCATTGTAGCCAATACCAACAATGACATGGCCAGGGGTGGCGATTACTGCTCCGGCTTGGGTGGAAGGATCTTTTGATCTTTCAGAAATGGTATGAGCCATACGCATCAGGCATTCATCCCAAGAAATAAAATTGTCTCGAGGTTTTTCTGACATACTGCTTTTATTATATTGATATATTGCAGTGTATCAAAAATGTGGGGGGTGGGCAAGTGGCAAAAATAGACAAAAAATCCGTCTAAAATGACGGATTTTGGTATTTTTTTATGTTGCTACTGTAAATCAAATTGGACATGTTTTGCTAATTTATGAAAATAACCTTCCAAACGATCATATTTGGATCTCAGAGCTGTGAGCTCAGTATCGAGTTTTTGGTGGAGGCCGACAAAGCTGTCTACGTGATTCATGATCTCGCTTTTTGTCTCTGTTAATGCTTTCTCCAGATCATCTTTACTCACCATATTGTCCTTGAGAAAGGTAACAATCTCGAGGATGTCTTGAGTTTTGTTAGTATTTTGATTCATAGTGAATTAATTATATTTCTTCTTTGAACCTTTGTCAATAAAAACACAGGATAACATCCTGTGTTTTAAACATTTTATTTATTGTTATTCCACTACCACCTTCACACTTGGGCCCATACTGCTAGTCAAGTAGAGTGATTTGATGTAGGTACCTTTCATAGAAGCCGGTCGAGATTTTCTGATAGCCTCCATGAAAGTTTCAAAGTTTTCTTTTAGTTTGATATTATCAAAGCTTACTTTACCGATTGCTTGATGTACATTGGCAGTATCATCATTTTTGAAAGCAATTTTACCAGCTTTTAGCTCAGTAACCATTTTTTTGACATCTTTGTCTACTGTACCAGTCTTTGGGTTGGGCATGAGACCTTTTGGCCCGAGGACTTTGGCAGCGACAGCGAGCTTTGGCATCATTTCTGGTGTAGCGACAGCAATGTCAAAGTCAATTTTTCCAGTAGTCTTGATTTCTTTGATTTCTTCTTCACCAAGCACTAGATCAGCCCCCGCTTCTTTGGCAATTTTTTCATCATTTGGTCCGACAAAAGCAGCGACCCGTTTGGTCTTGCCTGTTCCGTGAGGAAGGACTGCTGTTGAGCGGATTTGTTGGTCGCCTTTTTTTGGGTCAATGCCGGTCCGGATGTGGACTTCTATGCTGGCATCAAATTTGACAGTGCTGGTCTTTTTGACGAGGGCGATCGCCTCGTCTACAGAGTAAACTTTTTCCGGATTGACTTGTGTTTTCAAGTCGTTCATTCTTTTGCCCATATTTTTTTGTATGGTTCGTGGTGATAGTGCTCGGTTGGCGAGCTCCCACTGGTGATTAAAGTGGCTTATTTATATCACGCTTGATTATTTTTGTCAATATCTAGGGGACAAAAAACCGCTGGAATTAGCAGTTTTTTGTGGGTTTATTTTGTTGACATTTGGGTGGCTATCTCTCTCAATTTAGTTTCCCAATCTGCATTTGTAAAATTGAGTTGGATAGCATCTTTATTTTGCACTGTATTGTAATATGTTTGGTCAGTAATGTACACATTACCTCTATAATTAGTCTCATTTAATATTTCTGTTGCTCCAGATACTAATGACTCTATGTCGGCTACTGTTTTTTCTGTAAATACACTATTATCATACATAAACAATCTGCTGTCTGATTTTATTTCTTCATTGACAGCATCTCTCCTTTTTTGGTCAGTGATTAATCTTGCCAATTCACTTTCCCAATTATCACTTTCAATATTGAGTTGGATATTGTCTTGATATATCTCACTGTACTCGTTACCACCGACAATACCTACTCTGCCAGTATTCCACCCGTTTGGTATTGTGTTGATGGCTTTTCTTACTCTCTCTAAAGTTTGCATTCCTTTACCAGAAGTAAAGATAACACCGTTAAAGACAAAAATGCGTTTATCTTTTTTTACTAGTTTCAAGGCAAATTTTAGAGCTTTCCTATCTCGTTTTTTTTCTGGCATTGCATCAAGTTTGGCGTCTATATTTCCACCAAGCCAGAGTGGGGCGTAGGATGCCCAAGCTCTTTTCAAACCACCAAAGAAGCCTCCTCGTAGCCTGTTCTCTGCCGCATCGGTCGCTTCAGGACTTGTAGACCTAGTTGGATCTCCCTCTCCCTCTCCCTCTCCCTCTTGAGCATCTCTTGGTAGTGGTGGCGGAGTAATCCGTGCATCACGAGTATCCAAGACATCTGTATTTTCATCCAATTCTCCATAGTCTCCATCTCCATCTCCAAGTACCGTGTCTTTTGGCGCTCTGCCATCTGGAACATTTTCCGCTTTTGGAGCAGTATCCCTTGCTTGCAGGATTTCTGGTGAAGCGGGGGCATTTCTTGGCTGGACATTCTGTGCGGTAGGAGTATCAGCCACTGCGGTCTTTGGATCCAGACTTTCTAGCATACGCTCTATATTGTCCAATGTATCTTTGGGATTGATCAAAACATCGTATCTGTTTGGTGATAGGAGCTTCACCTGACTGCTCTCACTCGGTGAAAAAGTCAGCTTACTGATAGAGATTTTTTTATCATCGTTGATTTGTTCAAGAATAGTAGCTAGACCACGGATGAATTCCGGGCTGACATTGCGCATCTCCCACAGGTCGGCATTTGCTTCTCTGGTCTTGACCGTCTGCCCGGCTCTGCGGGGCAAGACTTCTACGCTTCCTTGCACCAGATTATTGAAGGCTTGGGAATACTGAGTATTGACGAGGTCGCGTAAGATGTTGTTTTGTTCATCCAGATCACTTTTGTTATCCATGAACAGGCGAAGGATCGTGTCGATCATTGCTTGGCGTTCAGCTTCGGATTCATTCGTGGCGAGGGAACGGTTTTTTTCCAGGGCGATCAGTTTCAAGATGACCTCGGACGGTGATCCAGTCTCAAAAATGGTGGATTGGAAAGCGAGCCTCATGTGGCACATGAGTGCGGTGTTTTCCGGTGTGTCCTTGCCAGCAGACAATTCTCTCAACACTTTTCGTACAAATTCGAGATAGGCTTGATCGCCTTCCTCTGTTCTTTTTTGTAGTTCGCGGATGTTGAGGAGCTCGGTATCAGACATGAGGATTTTTGCTTCTGCACCAAACTCGGACTCCAAAAATGTACGGAATTTTCCATCGATGTTGATATCGAATTTGTTGAGATAGACAGCGATGTCTTCGTAGGCTCGTTTATTTTTTGTGATTGCAGTTTTCATGGTGTCGTTCTCTCCTGCTTCGGCCATTTTGTAGACATCCACAATATCGTTGAAGATTTCCAGATCCGTGCGTGGTGTCCTATTGCGCAATTTGAGTTTTGGTTTGCTTGGGTCTTGGTTATAAATCACCCTGCTGTCGACGCCGGATCCTCGTCTAAGTTCCAGCAGTTCGGCGAGTATGCGTGGATCTCGTGGTGGTGCTTCGGGCGGGGGTTGTGGGTGTTCAGCACTTCGTTCTGGATGAGCCTCCTGCGGGCGTGTGTCTGTGGGGATGATAGGATTTTTCTGGGCTGAGCCAAATCTTCCAAACTAACTATCTTATTGGTGGAATGGGAAGGGGATGGCGGAGAAATATCGCCCTGGGCTTCGGTTGTAGCATTTGGTGTTGTGGAAGGATGGCTAGGGA
>Ga0210006_1001548_pt1 | contig 15789 bp, 15 predicted proteins | sample CryGey02umfilter_2_FD_185452 | JGI IMG/M metagenome (GOLD analysis project Ga0210006, IMG submission 185452) | Groundwater microbial communities from aquifer in Utah, USA - Crystal Geyser 4/10/14 0.2 um filter (SPAdes) (version 3) | ecosystem: Environmental > Aquatic > Deep subsurface >... | reverse complement strand
AATATGACTTAATTGAGCGAAATCAGCTCACATTCTTTGAGTATGAAATAAATTAACCGCCAGATACCCCGTCAGCTTGCTGCGGGGTTCTTCATTTCACTGTTTGGGCGTATAGCTCAGTGGTAGAGCGCTGTTCTTATAAAGCAGTGGTCCTTGGTTCGATCCCAAGTACGCCCAGTTTTCAGTTTACCAGTCCACAGCATGACACACGTAATTGCAAGTACAAGGCATGAGCCACGAATTAAAGGTCGATCTTCAGAGGTAAAGATAGAGCTTGAGCATTATTCTGTAGGGGCAATTCCAGTAAGAGTTACTGAAGCTGGCAAATGGGAGGTGTTAGCGCACTATTTCGAAAGGACGCCACCGTATCCGATACTTTCAGAGGAGCCAATGGTGCTTGAACGTGTGTATAAATTGATGACTGAAACACCAGAAGCCGGTGAAGATCGTCTAACTACGCTTAACAGGGGATTGATGGAAGAATTTGGTGTAAAGGGAAAACCTCTATCTGTAACACCCTGCAAAATTCAGGTGGTTCGTCCATGGTACGATTTTCGCAAAAAGAAACAGATTGTTGCGAGAAAGACCACAGATTTTTTTGTTGTTGGCTCTGTGGAGAATTGCGCAGGAAGACAAATGGGAGAGCTAGAAGGACAAAGCGAATTGCGTTGGGTCGAGATTAACGAGTTAATCAAATACATGGAGGACCAAGGTCGCAGATATCCAGAATTACCAGACGTTAACGAGGCTGCACCGCTAGGATGGGCTTTAACCGAACTGGAAGATGAAGGATATTTTCAGCGTATTGCGGATACCTTGAGTACGGGCAGAAAAAGAAAAACGAAATAAATTATCATTTACGCAGTGAAAACCGAAATACAAAACAGAATTAAGGCATTTCTTGCAAATCACTATGTTATGGTTTGCGGCGTTTCAGAGGGTACCCAACCTTTAGTTTTCACGGCATGGTATGTGACCGAGAATTCACAAACACTGTACTTTAAAAGCAGAACAGCAAGCCATCACATCAAGGCATTGCTTAAAAATCCGATGATAGCTTTGGCAATTTACGAGCATACAAGTACTTATGCTGAGAAAGCAGGCGTCCAAGCTATCGGCAAAGTTGAACGCGTGAAGTCACCAGTAGAGATGACCAAAGTAGTTCAACTGTATAGCAAGGCTTTTGCAGGTGCAGGCGCTAAATTGGCGGATATTCCTTCGTTATTGGGAGAATACATTAGCAGCACCATGTACAAAATAAGGATAGAAAAAGTGAAAATGGTTGATAGTTCTGAAGGAATTGAGATGAATGAATATGAAGAACTGTAACTCAACAAAGCAGTTTGCTGTTTGTCGGTAATGGTGATTGAGAGGTGGTTTCGGTTGCAAAAAACATTGGTTTATGATGTAATAATACTAATACTTTGCTCGACTAATCTGGAGTTATGTACAAGAAGATTCTAACAATTGCGGTACTAATGGCACTATTCTTCGTGTATGGTATCGACAAAGTCTCGGCACTTTCGCAGGTTGGTGCTACAGCAAGCTTCGTACTTGGTCAACCAAACCTCAACGGGTGTGCCACAGGACCAAACGGATGGAGTTACGAGAAATCAATCGGTATTAACGGAACACAGGTAAGTGTTTTTGATGGAAAGCTAGTTGTGCCTAGTGGAAATGAAAATCGTGTCTTAATTTACAATTCGATACCTACCCAGAATTATGTATCCGCTGACGTCGTTGTTGGTGGATCAACTACATGTTCCCGATATCCCTCATGGGATGGTTCTGAGCTACTCTCGACTCCGCTGGGTGTGGCCTATGGCGGTAACAATTTCTTAATTTCCGAGGCATACTCTAATAGAATAAGTGTTTACTCTCATGGCTTTCCAACCAGCAATGGGCAAATACCAGATGTGGTTATTGGGCAGCCAGAACGCTCGGACTCTTATAAATCGGCAAACCAGGGTTTAACTGTAGGAGCCAATACACTATCTCTGCCCTTTTCTATGCAGATTGTTAACGGAAAATTGATTGTTGCAGACAGGGGCAACAATCGGATATTAATATATAACTCGGTTCCAACGACAAACAACGCTTCGGCAGATATTGTAATTGGCCAACCAAATACGACATCGAATACAGTTAATAATGGTGGAATATCTGCCAGTTCACTTAACGCTGCCAGGGGGTATATTCTGATGGAACCAAGCTTTACATTTCTGATTCTGGAAATAACCGCATATTAATCTTTAACACTATCCCGACCTCGAATAATGCCTCGGCAGATGTTGTAATTGGGCAACCGAATATGACGTCAAATACGGCTAACAACGGTGGCATTTCGGCAAGTTCTCTTTATACTCCTTACGCTGTTCATGTTGGTGCTGATGGAAAACTATATGTTGCAGATTATAACAATAATCGAATTCTGATTTTTAATACTATCCCAACTTCTGATTATTCCTCTGCGGATGTTGTTGTTGGGCAACCAAACATGGCCTCGAATACGGGAAATAATGGTGGAATTGGTGCGAATACTATATATAATCCGACAGGGGTAACGACCTATAACGGCAAGCTTATTACCGCAGAATATTCTAATAGCCGAGTTTTGATTTTTAACTCTATTCCTACCGCTGATAATGCCGCCGCCGACGTTGTTGTAGGACAACCGGACATGTTTCATGCGGGTGGTGTTACGGTGCAGACAACGGGTGTAACCGCAAGCACGCTTTTCATGCCCATGAGATTAATGTATGACGGCAGCAAGACCGTTGTTACAGACTATGCCAACCATAGAATATTGATTTATAACGGATTACCAAGTACAAGTGGCGTACCAGCCGATGTTGTGGTCGGACAAGTGGATATGGAATCAAGAACGGCGGCTCTTGCGGCAAATAGGCTGGGCTGGGTTAGTGGTGGAGGTTTTTCGGATGGGGCCAAATTATTTATAGCGGATTCTGGCTATAATAGGGTACTCATTTATAATTCAATCCCAACCACGAACAATGCTTCTGCAGATGTTGTTATCGGTCAACCAAATAAGACCTCAAGTACCGCGAATAATGGTGGAATAAGTGCAAAAAGTTTAAGTGGAGGCGGCAAACTATATTCTGATGGCACTAGGTTGTTTGTCGCCGATTCAGGAAATCATAGGGTTCTGATATTTACTTCAATACCTACAACGGATTTTGCTTCTGCTGATGTTGTTATTGGTCAGCCGAACATGACTTCGAATACTGCAAACAATGGTGGTGTTAGTGATCATTCATTGAATTCTCCACAAAGCGTGCATGTGAAGAATGGAAAATTATATATAGCAGATACTAGCAATCAAAGAGTATTAATATTTAACACGATTCCTACTACTGATTTTGCTTCAGCCGATGTTGTTATTGGCCAACCAGACATGGTTTCGAATGTGCTAAACAATGGTGGAATAGGTAATAAAACGTTAAATTTACCTATTGACGTATTTGTTGATGAATTAAATAATGTTGTTATTTCTGACTATTACAACTCAAGAGCTCTTATTTTTAATGGTACACCAACCACCAATTTTGCTGAGGCAACGGCTGTAGTCGGGCAGACTGATTTTAACAGTAGTAAAGTAGGTGCCTATAACTATGGTTTCAGTATGGTAAGGAGTGCTTATATCGCTGATAGAAAACTTTATGTTGCAGATGGGTGGGGCGACAGAATATTGGGATTCGCCCTCGGTCCACAAAACGGGAATGTAAGTTTGGGGGCATATGTGAACAGCAGTAATATCAACTTAAGCCTTTCCGCGGATGATGCTAAAGATGTTAAGGTATCAGAAAACGCGAACCTGTCTGGAGCTACCTGGCAACCTTTTGATGCCAGCTATGCCTTTACGTTGTCCTCTGGCGATGGTGCTAAAACGGTGTATGTAAAGTATAGAGATTTCGCGAATTATGAGGGTTCGGTACTGTCGGCCGCAACAACACTAGATACCGGTGCTCCAACGGGAACAGTCAGTATCAACGGAGGGACAGTGTTAACAAACAGCCAGAATGCAACACTCACTCTTTCTGCCACCGATGCCACCACGTCTGTAACGCAGATGATGTTTTCTGAAAGTGCAACCTTTACGGGCGCATCGTGGGGGGCCTACGCCACCAGTAAAGTGTTTACCTTGTCAACAGGCGATGTTCTCAAAACCGTCTACGTGAAGTACAAAGATGCAGCGGGAAATGAATCGGAAGCTTACAGTTCGACAATTACTCTGGACACAACAATACCAACAATTAAAATTACCGATCTTGGCCTTATAGACAACGTTCCAGACAAAACACCTTTGTATTACTACTTCACTTCTCAGACACCACACATTAAAGGAATAACAGAAGCGCTCTCTACGATACACTTCACTTACGAGGAAAATGACTACACCACCACCGCCAACAGCTCTGGCAACTACGAAATTGATATCCCTGAGCTTCCCAGACAATATGTAGAACTTGAATACTACGCGGTAGACCCAGCAGGCAACCAATCCTCCACCAGACTTCTTAAGCTGATGATCGGAGTAGAGAACTTCCCAGCCGAACTACTCCCACAAGAGAAAATATCAGAAGCAACAGAAACTACTTCTGGTGAGGTCATCCCAACCCCGACTGGAGCAAATGGCGAGCCACCAACAGAGACGATAAAGGTCTTCGGTATTCAAGTTACAGATCAAGACGGAGTACCCCTTGCAGAAACGGCGGTATATATCGATGGACAAAAGTATGTAACGGACAAAAACGGCAAGATCTTTATAGAAAAGAAACCAACAGCAGAGATGACACTAGAAGTCGAAGTAAATGGACAGCGAGTAAAAGGTAACATCCTTGGAGAGAAGATAGTGGCAGAGGCAGTAACAAAGGGCCCAGACAAGAAAGGAATGGCTACTAGGTTAAAGGTGTCGCTTTGGGTTCTGGCACTTGGTGGGATTGGGTACGGAGTTGTGCGCTTGGTTCGATATTTTCCAAATAAAAAATGATACCCCAATTATATATCGTTGTTGTTTCGGGGCTCTCCGTTTCTGACTTTGTGTAGAAATTTATAGACAATTTCATCACTTGGCTTTATTATCCACTGTGCCATTAAGTGCCCCAATCGCACGTCATTGTGAATGGTCGGCACTACATAGCTTCTGCGGTGTGGGAAAGTGAGAAGTGTAACCTGTGTGAGTTTGGTTTTGTACATAAGGTCAAGCCAAATGGCATCAAGTCGCGGGTTTTTCCTTGCGCAGCTTCCAATCAGCGTAACGCTTTGTGGTTGCAGGTCTTGCTTTGGTATAAACCGCAATAACACGTTTGGGCTGGAAACGTACGGAGACTGAAAGGCAAGTAAAAATCTTCCTTGTGCTGTTCGCTGCTCAGTCCAAAGCCAGGGCTTAGCTGTATTTATTGGGGGCATACCCCATTGCCAAGGGGAGGTGTCTTTTAGCTCAAGGCCCGCAAGTGTTCTAGTAATAAGGGGGATACCTTTCATTATACCAAAGCGTCGCTCAATACCGGCCTCTTTAACTACTTTGCAAATTTCTGCTTGTAATGGGGCATTGAGATAAGTACTCGGGTTCGCATTTCCGCGGTTTGCAATCCTATTGGACATTGGTAAGTGTGTTGAGAACTATGTTGACCGCCTCGCGAATAGAAATCGCCTTGATTCGCGCCGCCGCCGATTGAGCATGCCCGCCCCCACCAAGTGCCTTCGCAAACTCGTTAACGGGAAATTTCTCATTACATGAGCGGAAGCGAACAGTAAAGGTGTTTTCTTCTGAGAAATGTGGATATAAAACAAACCCTCTTTGCGCGTTGTTTACCATCGAAATAATATCATTTGCGACGTACAACGCGGCATCTCCTAGCTTTGTTTGATCTAATTTTTTTGCTGCAATATCTTCCTCTGATAGTGAAGTGTATGCAAACGTGTCACTAAAAAACTGAACATTTTCAATAAAAGCACAGCTGACCTTTAGCATTTCTAAGTCCATGCGACCAAGGGCATTGGAGATATCCTCTATACTTATTGTTGTTTGTGCGATTAATGCCGCAGCAATACGAAGAACTTTTTCTTGTGAGTCAGCACCGTATTTGTACTTGAAACGATTTGTGTCGGCAATAATGCCAAAAAGCAAAGAGTCGGCAATTTCTGGCAGTATGGGTAACCCAAGATTTTCGTGGAAAATGATATGCAGGTTTGTTGAAGTTGAGGTCGGATCAAGGTTCAAGTAAATGTCCGCATCAAGATTTTTGTATGTCTCTGGGTGATGGTCGATAACAACAAAGGGTAATCCTGCTTTGTTGATGAATTCCTCGATTTTCTCTGCATCGAACTTGCTGGACATGTGGAGTTGGCTGAAATCTAAGCAAATAAACAAATCCGGGGTTCGCTTTTCTAGTGCCTCGAGTATCGAGCCGTTAACTACCGAGCCGTACCCTGGTATAAACGAGAGAGATTTTGGAATCCGCTCACCCAGTGCCGTAACAACATCTTTTTTGTAGTGAAGCGTCAGTATTTTTTGCATCGCTATCAATGAGGCGAGTGCGTCCGAATCGGTACCGGTATGGCAAACCAACAAAATAGAGGAGCTCTCTTTTATGAGCTTATCGAGTTTTTCAATCAATTGTGTGGCATTCTCCATTAGCGTATTGTACTATACAGTATGCGTCCTTTACATGAGCAAAAGGTTTTGATTCTCCATCCATTCCTAAATTTCTATGGCGGAGCAGAGTATTTATTGAAGGTGGTTGCCAACAAAATTATTCCGCAAGCAGATATTTACACTTTTTCGTATAACGACAAGGTGTTGACCGAGGTAGGTATTGATAAAAAGCGCATAATATCTCCCTTGGGAGGAAGTATTTTCGCCAAGATGTATCGCCAAGCCACGCCGTTGTATCCTTCGATGATTGATACTCTTTCTTTTGAGAACTATGATTTAGTACTTTCTTTTTCATATTGCTACGTGCATGGCTTGGTAACTGGGCAAACAGTTCCCCACATTTCGTATATTCAAACGCCAATGCGATTATTATGGCTTGGAGCGAGCGAATATTATTGGTATGATCGTGTCCCGCTGGTACGAGAAATTTATCGCAGTATTTTGTCGTGGCAGCGTGTTTGGGATAGGCAGGCAGCAATGAGACCTGATTATCTGTTGGCAAACTCGAGTGAAGTGCAAAAACGTATTCAGACATTCTGGGGAAGAAGTTCCGAGGTTCTTTATCCTCCGGTTGACACCAATTTCTATAAACCAGAAAAGCCAGTAAAAAAAGAGGATTACTTTATTACTCATTCACGGTTGGTTCGTCACAAGCGAATCGATTTACTAATCGAGGCGTGTCGTGAGCAAAAGAAAAAACTGATTATTGTTGGCGATGGTCCAGACTACAAACGGTTGAAGAAGGTCGCGCAAGGAAGTTCCGACATACAATTTACGGGGCATTCTACGCACAAAGAAAAACGTGATTTGCTGCAACACGCCTTAGGTTTTCTGTTCGCTGCCGAAGAAGATTTTGGCATTGCACCTGTTGAGGCTATGGCAGCTGGCTTGCCTGTGTTGGCTTACGGAAAAGGCGGAACAACAGAAACGGTCACCCCAGATACAGGAATTTTATGTAAGGAGCAAACCAGCGAAGCGTTTGGAAAAGAACTAGGAAATTTTGCTGAATTTGCTGAACAAGTTAGTACCGCCATTCTTTATCGCCAAGCGAATAAGTTTTCAAAAGAACGATTTATTGCCGAGTATAGTAGAAGTGTTTTGGCGAAAATTGAAGATTTTCGCCAGCACGGCCCGCCTTTAGTCGTTTGACATTCTTCCTCCAAAAAAGGTACTATGTAACAATAATAACTTGACTGCCCAGTTTTACATGGATCAACCAAAAACCGACAAATTCGCCGAGCTTTCACCGGTGCTCGAGCTTGTTTACGTCATGCTTACAAACATGGCTAAATATATGGACGTTTACGCAACTGATATCGAGGCGGAAGCAACGCCACAGTTTGTAGAAGCAAAGGAAGCACTTAACGGTGCTATTCGCAAGTTTGACACGCTCTATGGCTTAAAATCACCTGCTTCTGCGACAGAACAAGATTTTACTGCAGACGAAGATACCCAAATCGTGCAAGAAGATGTTGAAGAAGTACCAGCCACACCAATTCCTGCAGCCCCTCAACAAGACGACAATAACAAACCATACAATTTTGCTTCAGGCGACGATCAAGAATCCTTAAAGAAGGCGAAGCAAGCAGTAGAGGAACTAAAGACACTCTTTGCAGATATGAAAAAGCAAGAGCAAGTGACGCCAGCAGCAGTTGAACCTGTCGCTGCCCCAGAACCAGTGTTGCAAACACCTACTGAACCACCAGCAAATGTACCTGCTGTTACGACCTCCCAACCAGTAGCTACGCAATCAATGCCAACCTTTGTGGCTCCTACCGCTGTTGCCGATGCAACTGCTCCTGTTGCTCCAGCACCAGCCGCAACGACAGCTGCTGTTCAACCCGCACAAGATGCGACGGAAATCGACTCGATTTTGGCAGAGTTGAAAAAACTACAAAACAAAGGTACCACTCAGTTGTAAATTAAGAACCTATACATGGGTAACGTTGTTGAATCGAAACCAGTAGGCAACAACATTGGACCATGGGTACCTCTTATTGTCGGTCTTTTAATCGTTGCCTTTCCCCTTTTTGTGTACGTGTACAAGGGAAAAGAACTACTTTCTATCTCAAGCAATTCAGCGTCTTCGAGTCAGCTTTATGTTCCGACTTTACCTACATACGATAACGTTATTGTGGCAACAACGGTTGCCCCGACACTCACAGTATTACCTACAGCAACGCCAACTCCATCCCCTGTAAACAATAACAATTTCTCCTTAGATTATGACTACAAGCCGACCAAGCAAGCGAAGGGTACCGTTCGCATTCCGATCTTGACTTACCATCACATTGCAAAAATGCCCAAAGACAAAGCTAGTAGAGCATATTATGTAACGCCGGAAACTTTCGAAAAGCAGCTTGCGTACCTGAAGGCGAAGAACTACAAGGTAATTACCTCTCAACAATTTTACAATCAAGTAAAATCGGGCAAGAATCCGAAGCAAAAAATGGTTATGCTCACGTTTGATGATGGAAATAAGGACAGTTACACAAATGCTTTTCCACTTCTTAAAAAGTATGGCTTTACGGGTGTTTTTTACATTAACAACAAGCGGTTAAAAATCAGTGCGAAGCAACTTAAAGAAATGTCTGACAATGGTATGGTGATTGACTCTCATACGGCCTCACATATTGATCTAAAGAAAGAGAACAATCAGAGTGTACTCAATTCAGAAATCACTTCTTCGAAAAGTGTTCTAGAGGGGATAACCAACAGGAAAGTGGTGTCAGTTTCGTACCCTGGGTGTACGTTTGACACGCAGGTGGTAAACACTGCCGCAAAAGCAGGCTATAAGTTTGGCGTTTCGTGTGGTAAATCAATCGACCATCGGCCAGGAGCTCTTTTTGGCTTATCGCGAATGCACATTTATAGTGATTTGGAAAACTTTAAGAAGAGATTGAGTGGGTATTGGGTGATGCCTTAGAAGAAATTTTTCGTTGCGCGTAGATTCCGATCAGGAGCACCATAATTGAGGTAATTACAGCAAAAGTTAAGAAGTTACTTCCTGTTGCCATAAAACCCAGGAGCGCGATATGAGCCCCGGAAAACAATCGCTCTACCAAGCTAGTAAATGAAAGAACACTTGCCCTTACTTTGTCATGAGCTGCTTCTTGCAGCAGCACATCGATGTCTGTCTCCAGTATTCCAACCAAAAAGAATTCTACAAATAATGCGACATATAGTCCGATCTGTCCCAACGGGATTCCGAGGAAAACGAGGGATGCTACTAGAGCAATAAGATACCAAGACCTTTGTTTTTCACGAAAAAGTTTTTTGTAATAATATGTTCCGAGCATTCGAGCAAGATAAAAGGAAGAAATAAGTATTCCCCAAACCGTTAATGGGAGCAGTTCTCTTGTAAATAGGGTCGGGTAGATCCATTTCATATTGATGGCTAAAGCTGCGATAACTGCAGAAAAAGCGATAAGGGCTGGAAGAATTTTGCTGCTTGTAATGTTTTTAATTCCGAGTTTTGCTAGAGAAAATATATTATCACCATCCCCGCCCGGTATTTTCAGCTCAGTTTGCGGTTTTGGAAGAGTTTGCATGACAACCACTGCCAGGAGAAAACAAATACCATTTACAATAAAAGGGAGAATTGGAGAAATATTATATAAAAATGGCCCTGAAATGATTCCTAACAAGGTGGCAAACGTACCTACCATCTTGATTTTTGGATACTCTTTTTTAAATTGATCTCCAAGTAAATTGTACCTATAGGCGGCATCAGATCCCGACACCATAGTCATGCCTAGTGCGGTGATAATCAAAAAAGTAAGGAATAAGCTGTAGTCGTTTGTTTTGATTGCGACGAGAAAATCAGCCAGTCCCAAGATTAGATACCCGAGTGTGGCTGACGTCTTATGCGAAAAATAATCTCCGATTACCCCGGTTGGGTATTCCAAGAGGACAACCGAAAAGGAATAAATGGTGATGAGTAAGTATATGTTTGTGTCACTTATTTCACGTGCGTGAAGAAAGACCGTGATAATCGGAATCCAAAAAGCGAAAGAAGTTAACGCAGAAATGATTTCTAGCTTTAGCGTGTGGCTGTGCATTCGATATTTTACCTGTTAAGGATTTCTATTGCCACTTTCCCTGAGGGTGTTTCTGCGAAAGAAAGCTTTAGCAGTAGAGCTTTCCCTATAGGTGAATCAATCGAGATTTTGCCCAGGGTAGGGTCGGCTTCTTCACTTGATACCAAGGTTACTTTTGTCGGTTCACCCCCTGCGATGGAAATCGTAAGTGTACTTCCGTTGGTGATGCTATTTTCCTTATCCTCCGCATTACCGCAATATTTTGACCGTACCAAAAGCAGTCGCAGATCGTTTCTTCGCTTCATGCTCTCTTGAAGCTCGTTGTTAGCAGATTCCCATGGATTGTTTTCGCGTAAGTCACCGTCTTCATAGGCAATTGCGAGGCGGCGACGAATTTCGGGTAGAATATGTGCTTCAATCTTCTCCAATTCCTGTTCAATTTCTTTCAGCTTTTCTTTTGAAAGAAATATTGGCTTTGGTGCTATCTGTTTTTTAGGCATAACAAAAATTATAGGTGAATCCTGGCGTGTTTCTAGGGAAGAGGGCTTCGGTAAAATTTTGGCTGAGGGACTTGGACTTGCTGCTCGTTTATATTCTGTGATATCTAAAATTGCGGGACTTGGACTCGAACCAAGAACCTTCAGGTTATGGGCCTGACGAGCTGCCTTTGCTCCATCCCGCGACAGGTTGATACGTGAATTATAGCATGAAAGGCCATTTTGACAAGCAAACTTGTATGTTAATCGCGATATTCTGCTATAATTCAGTATGTCTGCAACACACCCTAACGACCGAATCTATACTGGTTCCGTGAAGCCTGTTGACCGAGAATCCTCTCTCGGTAAGGTAAAAGGCGTTCTCGCCACTCACGAAGTTAAACTTCTCTCGGGGCAATTGGAAAGCTCCATTATAGCTACAATAGATTTGGGAACTCGTATGAAGCAGACGCGATGTTGTCTTGTACCTATAAATGGCGATCCGGCGCAAGAAATCCCTGTGGGTAACCGCCTAACGGTAAGTCCAGCTATCGTTGAAAAGCAGGTTGCTAAGCAGAAGGTCTTTGAAGCGGCGCATCTTTACTATGTAGTTCTTCTCGAGGGAATTAGTGCAGATCTGCTCTCTATTGCGTCCCTTTCTCTTAAACATGATGAGAACTCGATTGGTCCTCGATCACTCAAGATTGTTGGTTATGTCGCATCATTCTTGCGTTGTGATGATTTTAAAACGTTTCGTGCAAACAAAGCGGGAACATTGTTTGGACAGATAGGAAATATGAAGGGGTACTGCCATATTTCTGAAAATGTACAATTAAAAAGCGTATTTGACTCATTACAATAGCAGAGAATTATATGAAACTTCATGTCTACTTACGAAACCTTGGTGTCGCTTCGCGACGTAAATCAGAAGAGTTGATTGGTGCTGGCCAAGTACTGGTAGACGGAAAGCCAGCGCATATTGGGCAGCAAGTCGAGGGGACAGAGAGCATAACTGTTTCAGGGCAACAAATCGCCGCTACTGCATCGCAAGCAAAGCAATACCTACTCATCAACAAACCGGTAGACTACACGTCAACAACCGCTTCGTTCTTTGAAAATGAGCACTCCGTTTTAGAACTTCTGCCATACCAACTGCGAAAAAGTACCCAGTGGCAAATTGTCGGACGATTAGATAAAAATTCTGAAGGCTTGTTGTTTTTAACCGATGATGGTGAACTTTGCTATGTACTTACTCACCCAAAATACGAAATCGAAAAAGAGTATGTTGTTACGGTAGCTCGTGGTTTAGAGGCCGGCGATATTAAAAAATTGCTGCAAGGAGTGTTGTCGCCAGAAGGTGAAACTTACCGCTTCGATAAGATTGAAAAAATCTCTCCTCTTAATTACTCTTGTGTGCTAACCGAGGGTAAGAAGCGCGAAATTCGCGAGGCGATCTCCTTGATAGGAAGCCGTGTTACCAGATTGGTGCGAGTTAGGATTGGAGAATTATTTCTAGGTGAACTTGTCTCAGGAACTTATCGTGTGCCAACGGTAGAGGAGCAGACATGGTTGAATTCGCTGTCAAAGCGGGTCCCTAATACCATCACGGAAAAAATCTAACCATTGTTGTAATGGAGTCGCCGTAGTTTCTGCCGTTTTATTGGTGCTTACCTCTGCTGGCGGTTGCGTAAAAACCAATAATTTCTCGCCTTTACGATAATAGTTCAAGCTTTCACGTAGCTGTTTCTCAACAAAAAACGGACTATTTATGTAATCCAGCTCGTTCTTTTTTTTGATTACTTCAAGATATTGTTTCTCTGTTTGCTTCTTTCGCAGTTGGTAAACAGAGCTGACGCTGTAAGACTCGGAAATCGATTTTAACGCATTCACCGATAGTATTACGCATGCGGCGATAAGGATTATGGCAGGCAAAGACTTAAGCATGCACTAGTATAGCAACCTTTTTGGTCCATTGAAAAGACAGGGAGGACTTGGTATAATTATTATAAGACTGACAAACGGTCCGCTATAGCAAGGTTTTGTTTGGCTATAGGCAGCGCAGAATCGTCAGGGTAGCTTAAATGAGTGGTGTATTAGCATGGCTCTTGCGGGAGAATTAATTGAGAAGTTTATCGAATACCTAAAGGAAAAGGGCAAGTCTAATTCGACACTGATCGCATACAAAAAGGATATCGAACAGGTTCTAGAATTTTTGGCAGCTAAGGGAATCACCGCATCTGAAGCAGTAACAACCGAGGATTTACGGGCTTTTTTGCAATATGTTCAGGTCGATAAAGGTTTCAATCTTAAAACAGTATCAAGAAAAATCAACAGTATTCGCACTTTCTTTAAGTACCTGCGAGAACAAGGAATTATTACTACCGACAAAGATCCATCTTTGCGTTTAACACATCCAAAAATTGAAGCGCATTTACCAAGAACTTTAAACAAAATAGAGTATCGTGCTCTTCGCGATGCCAGCCGTGTAGATGTTCGTTTATACACCATGGTCGAGCTTTTGTTGCAAACCGGTTTGCGAATCGGCGAATTGCAGCGTTTAAGCACCGAAGATATCCGGGTAACGCCACTTGGACACCGCTATCTTCATATTCAAACCTTTGGCTCTCATGCGATGCGAAATGTTCCGTTAAACGAAACCGCATATCAATCTATTCAAGATTATTTGAGAATGCGACCAACAACAGCAGTTGGCGTGAAAAGTATCTTTATTACCAAAAGTGGCAATGCAATTCCAATTCGCAATATGCGATCTGCTATTAAACGTGCCTTTTCACGTGCTGGAATTAAAAATGCAACCGTAAATGATATTCGAAATACCTTTATTGCGCACCATCTTGCTAACGGCGTTAATGTCTTGACCGTTGCAAAGATCGTCGGACACAAGCGAATTTCTACCACAGAAAAATATCTTGATGTGGTGAAGGCGACGGAAGAGGCGAAAGATAGTTTGAAGGAACTGTAAACACAAAGAGAATTTCATTGGGGAAATTGACGTAAACTGTCTTTTTTTAGTTGTTTTCTGGTACGTTGTCGGAACGGATTTCACAAACAACAGCCCCGGCTTGAAGATTGGAGTTCTTTCGCCACAGAATAAAACATTGTGCGAAGAAACGATTTCTAGTACTATAGAAATGTCATGATAGAAGGAATGGTTAACAGTCGATTGTGCAGTGATTCCAGTTCCGTAAAAACAGTAACCCTCTTGGTTATATTTTGGACTCTACTAACAATTCCATTAGTTGCCGGCGTGGACAAAGTGAGTGCCTTAAGTCAGTTTAACGCTGCCGCAACCGTTGTGGTTGGTCAAAGTAGCTTGTCGGGATGCCCTGTTGTTCAAAATGAAGGTAGTTATCAAACTGGATATCAGTATCCAATGAGCGGTTCATTTGTGTATGGTAACAAACTCGTTGTTACGTCAGCAAATACGAACGAGGTAAAAATTTATAATAACATTCCGACTACAAACAACACTGCTCCCGATGTAGTATTAGGTAGGAAAGATGCTTGTGCTGGATCCTTATCTGTATATTTTGCTAATCCCTCAATAGACACCCTGAGGGTATCATCAAATACGTTCTTTGACGGAACACATTTCTTTATTGTTGATAGTTATAACCATAGAGTATTAATCTATAACAATGGAATCCCAACAGTTACCGGAGCTACCCCTGATTTGGTTATCGGGCAACCGAACATGAATAGCAACACAGCTAACAACGGGGGAATTGGTGCAAGTACGCTGAACTATCCGTACGACATTTGGTCGGATGGTACAAAACTGTTAATTTCTGATCAAAGCAATAACCGAATATTGATCTTTAATAATATCCCGACGTCAAATTTTGCCAGTGCCGATGTCGTGATTGGACAACTCGACATGACTAGCAATAGCCCCGGCACCACGGCGACTACACTGAGGACGGTTCGAGGGATTGATTCTGATGGAACGAAGTTGTATGTTGCGGATTATGGCAATCACCGAGTACTCGTCTACAATACGATTCCGACGACGAACGGAGCGAGTGCCGATATAGTTATTGGGCAACCAGACCTCACTAGCGGAACTGTAAACAACGGTGGATTGAGTGCGAACACGTACAATAATCCTGTTGAGGTCCAGGTCAAAAACGGCAAGATGTTCGTTGGCGATCGCGCAAATTGCAGGGCTCTTATATACAACTCAATTCCAACGTCAAACAATGCTAGTGCAGATGTAGTCATAGGACAACCCAATATGACCAGTAACACTTGTAACAATGGCGGTGTGTCCGCGAGCAGCTTGGGAACCACGTATGGTGTAGTGTCCAGCGGAACCAAACTCTTTGTTACTGACTATACAAACAATAGAATATTGATTTTTAATTCCATTCCTACAGTTAATGGAGCCAGTGCGGATGTTGTGTTGGGGCAAGCCACTATGACTGGAAGCGGGTTCTTTGGTTCGACCGGAATTGTGACAGCCAGCAATTTCTATAATGTACAGGGAATGGATACTGATGGAACCAAATTATTTATTAACGATTATCAAAACTTTAGAGTCCTTATATACAATGCAATCCCAACCACAAGTGGG
>Ga0210006_1001547_pt1 | contig 15800 bp, 10 predicted proteins | sample CryGey02umfilter_2_FD_185452 | JGI IMG/M metagenome (GOLD analysis project Ga0210006, IMG submission 185452) | Groundwater microbial communities from aquifer in Utah, USA - Crystal Geyser 4/10/14 0.2 um filter (SPAdes) (version 3) | ecosystem: Environmental > Aquatic > Deep subsurface >... | reverse complement strand
TTTTGTCCATAATTCTAATTGTGCTAAAACTTGGTTTGTAAAGCTTGCGGACATAACAAAACTAGGATGCCCAGTAGCACAACCTAAATTAACTAATCTTCCTTCTGCAAGAACATAAAGCTCTTTTCCGTTCGGGAAAACATATTTATCATATTGTGGCTTAATCTGTTCTTTCTTTGCACCAGACTTTTTGTTCAACCAGCCCATATCAATCTCATTGTCAAAATGACCAATATTACAAACAATAGCCTGATCTTTCATAGCCAAGAAATGCTTTTCTACGATTATATCGGTGTTTCCGGTGGTAGTCACAAAAATGTCTCCCTCTTTAATTGCATCATCCATTCTCTTTACTTCGTAACCTTCCATCGTAGCCTGAAGAGCATTGATTGGGTCTATTTCTGTAATTAAAACTCTGCATCCATATCCTTTTAAAGATTGGGCACAACCTTTTCCAACATCACCGTAGCCAGCAACGACTGCAATTTTTCCTGCCAACATTACATCGGTTGCTCTTTTGATGCCATCTACTAAAGATTCTCTACAACCATAGAGATTATCAAATTTTGATTTCGTAACGGAATCATTAACATTAATTGCTGGAAACAACAATTTTTTCTCTGTAGCCATTTGATACAAACGATGTACTCCCGTAGTTGTTTCTTCAGAAACTCCTTTGACCTCTTTAGCCACTCTGGTCCAAATATTTTGATTTTTTGCATAAAGTTCTTTGAGGATGTTCATTAACTCCTGAAAATCTTCTCCTTCTTGGGAATAATCTTTTTCTAGAACCGAAGAATTTTCTTCAATTTCAACACCTTTATGAATCATTAACGTAGCGTCTCCACCATCATCAACAATTATTTGTGGCCCTTGCCAGTCTCCAAAATCTAGTGCTTTCATTGTGCACCACCAATATTCCTTAAGCGATTCACCCTTCCAAGCAAAGACCGGAATGCCAGCAGCAGCTATTGCGGCAGCTGCATGATCTTGAGTGGAGAATATATTACAACTGCACCACCTTACATCTGCACCCAGTTCTTTTAATGTTTCAATTAACACTGCCGTTTGAATGGTCATATGTAAAGAACCGGTAATTCTTGCTCCTTGTAACGGTTTTTGATCTTTAAACTTTTCTCTTAAAGCCATTAATCCTGGCATTTCTTTCTCTGCAATCTGAATTTCTTTTCTGCCCCATTCAGCTAAAAAAATATCTTTAACTTTGTAATCATTATTTTTTGTTTGTTCCATTAAAAACACCCCATCGTTTAAGTTAATATTTTCACGAAACATAATATATATAAATGTTTAGAAATTATAGTCCTACTATGGTTAAAGTTGGAGACAAGATTAAAGTATTAACAGAAAGTGGAGAAGAGCAAGGTATAATGATGCCTAGTCCTGATCTTGATGTAGTTATCATCAAATTATCTAATGGTTACAACATTGGTTTTGATAAAAAAAATATTAAAAAAACAACGTTAATTGAAGAGTTAAAACCTATTTCTAAGGAAAAAAAAGAAATAGTCTCTCCAAAAGACGGGTTAAAAACAATTTCAATTTTACATTGCGGTGGAACAATTGCTAGCAAGGTTGATTATCAAACCGGGGCAGTTAAAGCACAGTTTTCTCCTGAAGAATTATTGGAAATGTTTCCAGAATTAAGTACAATTGTTAATTTACGTAGCAAACTGATTTCTAATATGCTATCGGAAAATATGGTTTTTGCTCATTACAATCTTATCGCTAAAGAAATTGAAAAAGAAATCAAGGCCGGGTCGCAAGGAATTATTTTGACTCATGGCACAGATACACTTCACTATACTGCTGCAGCACTATCCTTTATTTTAGAAGGATTAAATGTTCCTGTATTGTTGGTTGGAGCACAAAGAAGTTCTGATCGTGGTAGTAGTGATGCATTTATGAACCTTAGATGTGCAGCCCATTTTATTGCACAAACTAATTTTGCTGAAGTGGCTATTTGTATGCATGCATCGGCAGGAGATGAGCAATGTGCGATTATTTCCGGTACACGGGCTAGAAAATTACATTCTTCTCGTCGAGACGCGTTTAAATCAATCAATTCTGATCCTTTTGCATTTATTGATAACAACGGCAAAGTGGAGTGGCAAAGAAAAGATTTTGCAGTAACAGCAAAAAGAGATCTTAAATTAAAGTTGATGCATGAAAAAATTAGGGTTGGCATCTTACGTTCACATCCACAAATGTATCATGAAGAGATAGAGTTTTATGAAAAGTTTGATGGATTAATCTTGGAAGGAACAGGCCTAGGTCATTTTCCGGTAGAGAAATACGATCCATTTACTGGTGAAAATGAAGTTATTTATCACGCACTTGGTAAATTAGCAAAAAAAATGCCTGTTGTAATGACTTTACAGACTATTTTTGGTGGGGTTAATATGAATGTGTATACTCCTGGAAGAATGTTACAATCTGTTGGTATTTTAGGTAATGGTTTTGATATTACTGTTGAAACGGCTTTCATTAAGTTGGCTTGGTTACTAAGTAACTATGAAAGGAAAGACATAAAAGACCTATGGTCAAAAAATTTCCGAGGAGAGTTTTCAAAAACTGTTGGTTACCAACCAAACTTTTTAAAATAATATTACTCATTTAAATTTAAATACTTAATTGACAAAGAAAAGAGGGAAATAAAATGAAAAAAGTAATTGGTGTGATGTTTGTCTTATTAACTTTTTTAATAGTTGGTTGTTCTAGTGTTGATGAAGAATTAGTTTGTACTAAAGATGTTGATTGTGTCCCTAATCAATGTTGTCATGCTGACGGGGCATTAAATAAAGAGTTTGGACCAAATTGTTTAGGGCAACTTTGTACAATGGAATGCGTTCCCGGAACGATTGACTGTGGCCAAGGTGAGATTAAATGTTTAAATGAGCAGTGCCAAGTTGTGTTTAAATAAACCAATTTTTTGTCAAGTGTTTCATTTTTCTTATTTTTGTGTCAAAGGATATATATCTCCCTTTTAGTTACTAATTATTATGGCATTATTAGACTTGGATTTACCTGATCTGGAAGTTCCTTTAGAGATTATCATTGATCAAGAAAGGAGAAGGAGGGAACGTCCTTCTGAAGGTGTACCTTTATATCTTCCAGTTCCAGATTATTTTCCTATCCCTAAAGATCAAAGAGATGATCATCCATCATCGCGGGGAGTGTTGATTATTGATCCAGAAGATTCAGATCGAGGATCTGGTGTGGTAATAGAAATGTCTGGTCAAAAATATTTCTCTTAATTTTCTTAACTTATTTTAATTCTTGTTCTATTCTTAATTCTTCCCTTCTAAGCTCTACAAAACCAAGACCTATTCTTTTTAACTCTTTTAGATCTGTTGTTTCCTGTTCAAAGATTTGATGATATATCGCAGATACAATACAATAATGAACCATCGCGTCCATCCAAAATGTAAAAGCATTGCGTTGTAATGGTTCAGAGCTAGTTTCATGCCAATTTTTAAATGTTTTATATTCTAACAAGAAATCATTTGGATCAGAATACATTTGTGGTAAATAATCAGAGATTATCTGTGTCACTGCTGGTTCCGCTAGGGTAATTACTGCACCCAAATTTTCTCCTACCCTAAATTTGTGATATCTTGCTAATTCAAATGCAATCGCTGCATAGGTCATCGGAAATTCATTTTTAGTAAACTCCTTTGAATCAGAAACATAAAAATCTGAGATAATTTCTTCTTCATCAAGAGGATCGAATAATGTTTGTTTAGTTTGTAGGATAGTTTTTTCAAGTTTACTTCCTTTGATTGCAGAACCATCTCTAATTGCGTTGTATAAAACATCAACTGTGGCGCGTATTCCTTCTAAATGTTCATGCAATTGTAATGTGTATTCTTCTAGTGCAGTAACCATAATTACCTGTTTTTTGTATTTTATTATAAACATTTGTTGACTGAGAAAACTATCTTTGACTAGTCATTTAATTATTAAGACTTAATGATCTCAACAAATTGAATGTTTAGTTGTAATTTTAAACTAAAGGTTTATTTATCAGTTTTTGTTATGGCCATTCTATTAATAAAAAAGGTGTATTAAAGATGGAATACTTAGAATTAATCTTACGTTTTATACTTACATTTGTTGCTGCTCTTTTATTTGGTTTAGAAAGACAACGGTCACACAAACCAATTGGTTTTGGTACATTTATTTTTGTATCTATTGGTGCATGTGCATTATCAATTGTTGCTGTTATTATTGTTCCGGAAAATCCTCTGCCATTACTTGGTGCGATTGTAACCGGAATTGGTTTCTTAGGAGCTGGCGCGTTAATTAAAACAACAGATAAAATTTTTGGGTTTACCACTGCAGCAGCTATTTGGTCTTTCGCCATTTTAGGTTTGATTATTGGAGTTGGCCAATATTTTATTGCTGGATTAGTCTATTTTTTTATCTGGATAATAATTATAGTAGACAATATTCTAAAAAAAAAGGGCATTGGTTCTTATCAACGTAGAATGATTCTCACTACTAACAAGATTATCAACAATAACCATATTAAGGAAGTTTTTGATAAAAATTTTGTTACTTACAAAGTAATTGAATACTTCATTGATCGCACAGCTAAGACTCTTTCTTTTACTTTATTGGTAGAAGGGAGGAAAGAAAATATTAATCATCTGCCACAAGACTTATTGAAAGAAGAATGGCTTAATACTTGTAGGATTGAATAATTCATCTATTTGTCTTCATTAACTTCATAATAAAGACGATCTAATTCTACTTTAACATTACTCATTGCTCGACCAAGCCCTTTCAACCTTAATGTACATTCCTCTTTGAATGCAGCCCCATATTTTGATAAGACAAATAGTCCTAGCCCTCCAACTAAAGATATCCCTATATTCGTTAATGCTGGAGCCAATTCCCATTCGGTACAACAGCTATAAGTTGTATATCCTCCAGCATAAGCGACAGATAATTTTGCAGAAAGGCCGAAAAATGTTTCCGTTGCTTTTGCTCCCCACTTCATGTTGTCAAGTTCAGTCTCTTGTTGTTTCATTGCCCTTAATCTTTCTTCCAACTGATCTATTCTGTCCATCCTTTTTTGATTTGGTTTATAATCTCTTGTAGAAGGGCCTTTTGCAGTAGTTTTGGAGCGATTAGCGCGTTGTTCCCAGAATGCGTTGTCTCTAGCCTCAAACTCTTCAACTGACATCCGTATAATCTCTAATAAAGATAATGGTTGATATTCACGGGAAAGATCATATACTGTTTTTTTCCTGTCGTCTCCTAATACCTCATATGCTTCATTGAGTTCTATTAGTATTGCTTCAGATTGAGGATTATTTGGATCTCTATCCGGATGATATTGTAAGGCTAATCTTCGATAAGCTGATTTAATCTCTGCATGTGTTGCTGATGGATCAACTTCAAGAGTAGTGTAATAATCTTTCATTTTGGGATTCTCGGGGGGGAGTTTATAAATTTTTTGACAAGGAACTATTGCAGGGGAGTAACATAATGGTTAAATCAGGTAGTTAATTTTTTAAATCACCCTCTTATCCCAACTTTCATGCGAGGGTTGGAGAGCGGTCAAATCCGCTACCTTGAGGTTATTAAAGCAAAAGGGTAGTCCCTTAGTGGGTACGCGTGTTCAAATCACGTCCCTCGCATTTTTTCATGTACTTTTCAAGAAAGATTTTTATATTCCAACAAATTAATTAATTTTAATGAAACAAATTCAATTCAACGCTTTTGGTTTTAGCTTTTTCTAGACTTAAATTTCAATCAAGATAAATTCTCTTTTTGCTTGGATCCGAAAAATCTTTTGCGTCGGGGATGAAACTTGATTGCATGGCAAACAACAACCCAACATCTTTATTCTTATTTTAATCAAGGTAATGGAGGATAAAATGAAAATTATAGTTCAAATCTTAAATTTATTATTCTTGCCTAACTGTCCAAAGGAAGAAGCGGAAAGACCTGACTACTTCAAACAATGGGTTCGAACAAAATACGGAGTTTATCGAAAAGTAGAAGAACAACTTTTGTTAAATCCCGGTGACCTTGTTCTTTGCAGAAGCTATGCAAAACTTGAAGCTCAGATCAGAAATCGTTTCCCTAATGAATTAAGGGACAAGAATCTTGAAGAAGTTGTTATAAACTACCTTTAATTCTTATTTTTTTATTTCTTTTCCCTCACCCAAACATATTTAAACAACTAAATTCTTTGCTTCTCCATGGAATCCACTTGGCAAATAACTCAAGAAACAAAAGTTTTACCGAAATTAAACAAACCCATTTTTATTGAAGGTTTACCTGGAATTGGAAATGTTGGTAAGATTGCAGTTGATTATCTTGTTGAAGGGTTAAAAGCAAAGAGAATATATTCTTTTTTTTCTTACAAATTTCCCCATTCTGTTTTTGTTTCAGAAAAAAATTTAATAGAAATGCCCCGGATTGAAATTTTTTACAAAAAATCTACCGGCAAGGGAAGAGACTTTTTATTTTTAGTCGGGGACATTCAACCAATTGATGAAGACAGTTGTTACTCTTTTTGTAATGAAATTTTAACTATCATAAAACAGTACAATTGTTCGGAGGTAATAACTACCGGCGGGATTGGTTTACAAACTATTCCAGATACCCCCAAAATATATTGTACTAGTAACGATGCTGAACTCTTAAAACAATATCACCAAAAAAGCAAGATTCTAGAAAAAGAAATATTTGGTGTAGTTGGTCCAATTGTTGGTGTTTCCGGAGTATTGTTGGGATTTGGTCAAAGGCAAGGAGTTAAAGGTGTTGCTTTACTAGCAGAGACTTATGGTCATCCATTATATTTGGGAATAAAAGGGGCTAAAGAAATATTAAAAATCATTGATAAAAGATTTTCTTTAAAGATTAATCTGCAAAAAGTTGATAAAGATATTCTTAGTTTGGAAAAAGAATTGTTAAAGAAGACTGCTGAGCTTTCCTCTGAGATATTGCATTCAACATCAGCTGGTGCAAAAGCAAGAGATAAAGATGTTAATTATATTGGTTAAATGCAATCCTACATTTTTTTAATTAAAACTCACACTTCTCAATTTAGCAAACTTAATGTATTTATTTGTTTTTTTAAGACGACATTCTTCAAGTTAAGGTAACACAAGCTTTATAAATAAATATAATATACTTTAATCAATGCCAAAAAAGAGGTTGGGATGTGGTTTATTTAGTTTTCTTCCTATTAGCTCAGGCTCTGGGCGAAGCTCTAAAAGAGGGCAAATCACTGTTTTTATTATTCTGGGCATTTTAATGTTGTTGGCATTGGTTTTAGTTATCGCTTTAAAATCAGAAATTTTTGCTTTTAAAACGGATGAAATCGCTCCTACAGAAAAAGGCAAAGTTGAAAATTATATTGTTGCGTGTATGGATAGACTTGGAGAAGAAGCTTTATTTAAAATTGGTCTTCAAAGCGGATACATTGAAGTACCTACCCAAATTGCTAAAGATAATCAACAAAGTTTGAGACTTTCTCCTATGAATGTAGTTCCCTATTGGGCGGTTGGGCCAAATATCTTTGTTCCCTCATTACAAGAGATAAAAGAACGGATTGATCTTTACATGGAAGAAAATATGCGCGATTGTCTTTTCTCTACTCAAGCTTTTACAGAACAATACGACCTAATCGAGAAAAGTGAAATTACTGCAGATACAAATATTGCTGAGAATCAAGTTATCTTTAATATTCATTGGGACATTGAAGTTAATAATAAAGCAGGAGAAGTTGTTAGTGAAGTTATCAACCATATTACTGAGTCTCCTGTGAAATTAAAGAAAGTTTATACTATGGCAGTAAAGATTCTTGAGAATGAGATGCAATCATTAAAGGTGGAAGATATTACTCAAGACCTTATTGCTTTAGAACATCCTAAAGTGCCGGTAGCTGGAATTGAATTAAGATGTAGTAAAAAAACATGGGATGTTAAAGAAGCGGAGAGTACTTTGCTAAAGATGTTACGTATCAACATCCGAGAATTAAAAATTAAAGGGACCGATTTTTTAGAGTTTCCTGAAGAATTACCTTACTATGATAATCATTATGTTTGGGACATTGGAGAAGATATTTCTGAAAGAAAAGTTAGTGTAATGTTTAACTTTGATGAGACTTATCCACATGTTTTTGCAGTTACTCCTTTATCCGGCACAAAAATGGCTAGTTCTCAATTAGGTGGTACTGATCAAATTTCTTTCTTATGTATTCAAACGTGGAAATTTACTTACGATTTGGTTTACCCGGTACTGGTAAGAGTGAGGGATGAAACAACCAATTATGAATTTAATATGGCCTTTACAGTTCATTTAATTCAGAACACTCCTAACAAAGGCGATCCTGTCGCTAGAGCTTCGTTGCAATTTCCTACAATAAATGCTGATGGGTATTGTACTTCTGCTAATGTTCCAATGAGTATAAAAACTTATGAACTAGTAGAAAATGGTGAGGGAGTAAGTTATAACGAAGATTTGGGAGATGTTAACCTCAGCTTTACTTGTTTAAGATACAAATGTGACTTGGGCCAAAGTAAATACGACTACGCAGGTTTGGGTTTCTCTGGAATAAGTTTGAATGTGCCGTATTGTGTTGGAGGAATTTTAAGGGGAACTAAACCAGGATATAAAGAATCTTGGCAGAGAGTAGTTACAACGGCCGGCAAGGAAGCCGAGTTAAGCTTGACTCCAGTTATTAATATTCCTCTCAATAAAATTAAGGTGGTTAAACATGATTTTACTGAAGTTAATGGAGTTAAAAATATTGGTCCTGCTCAAGAAGGTGCAGTTGAGGAGACTACATTAATCAAACTTAAGTTTATTAAATCAAATCTTACCGAAACAAATTTAGAACATGAGGCTACTGTTGCAGTATCAAAACAGATGGACAAAAAAATATTTGAAGAAGAGAAATTAGAATTGTTGGCTAAAGCCGATTTTACCTATTATTTGGAAGTGATGGTTTTCAGAGAAGAAGAGTTTATTGGAGGATATAAAGGTGAAGTAACCTTACCTTGGAGCCAATTAAAAGATGCTAGTCAATTAATCTTCCACATTTTATCCAGTAAAACAACTAATGAGGAAGAAATGTTTGCATTTATGACAAACATTGAAGAGCTGAGCAAAGAAATACCTGCTTTAGAAATAAAATAATTTCAGTTTAAGAAATGATGTATCATTAAACATGGTCAATATGAAAAGACATTGGAAAAGTAAGTGGTTATTAACCATCATTGTATTGGTTATAATGATTAACCTACCAATAATCAGTGCTTTAGAACTCTCAAACGTTCGAGCAGAAGACATCACTGATAATAGTGCCAATGTTAAATGGGACACCGATGAACCGGCAGATAGTTTTGTAAGTTATGGAAATGATAAAACTAATTTACAAAAAGTTGGTGATGCTAAACAGTTAACAGAACACGGATTCTATTTAACTGGATTAAATGCAGAACAAGAATATTTTTACAAGGTAGAAAGTAATGATGTTGTTGACGATAATTCTGGGTCTCTTTATTCTTTTAAGACTTTAGCCCCAGATAAAACTCCTCCTGCGTTACAGGTAGATCTTCCTGAAATGATGGCGGGAACAAGGATGGATGTTATCGGATGGACCGAGCCAGGAGCGGAAGTTTCCTTATTCTTGGATGGGTCTTTAGCCGGAAACACCAGAGCAGAGTTGGAAAATGCTAGCAATGTGATTACCTCGAACTTTACGGAAGAAATTATTGAAGAACAGCCAATTGAAGATGTTACAATTGAGGAAATGGTAGATGAAGAAGTTACAATTAATAATAGCACTGAACAGATTGAACAGATTTTGGAAGAGATTAATATTACTTCTGATCCTACGTCTGAATCTACCTCTGAGTCATTAACAAATGAAACTAACATTAACATTACAGAAAATGCTATTACCGGCCAAGCTTTTTTTGGTAATAATGATAATGACAAAACTGCCGAGAAACCGCAAGGAAAATTTACTTTTAATAACATTTTAATAAACAAGGACGATTATACTAATATTACTATAGAATCAATTGATGCTTCTGGAAACAAAGCCACTTTCTCTGGTCAAGTTTTTTCAGATAATAGCAAACCAAAAATTGAAATTGGTAATTACTCTAATGTTATAGACACTAACTCTATTGATTTAGCAGTAATTTTTTCTGAAGAAGTTGAATTTGAAATTTTTGCTGATAATCGTTCTGTAAAGAAAGGTCAGGGAACAAGTATGAATGAAAGCATTTCTTTACAAGAAGGAGAAAATAAAATTAAGATTATAGCCAAAGATGTTGCAGGTTGGGAAACCACAAAAGAAATTGTTGTTTTATCTGACACTCAACCTCCAACAGTTAAGATAGAGATTGAAAAGGGAAATGAATATTATCAAGGAAGAGCTGTTTCTAACATTCATGGAGAGACTGAACCAGGAGCAACTTTGTATCTTTATGTTTACCGTCCACAAGCATATGAATTTAGTCCTGATTTCAAACGGCCATGGACAAGAGTAACGGCAGATCAAAACGGAACCTTTACCTTTTCTGATGTTAACTTTGAAGGTGAACCAATAAGTTTAGAAGATTTTGCACCAAAACAAGTTCCATCAGGATTAGAACAATATTCTATTTTCCCAGTAGAATTAGTTAATGAACAGCAAAGGCACACTTATTACTTATTTGTTATTGCTGAAGATCAGACTGGTAAAACTTCTTCTGCTCAAGCAACCATCACTATTAATAGTTGTTATACTGGAGATTGGGCTTTTGATGTTAGATCTGTTCCAGAATTTCAAAGACCAATGCGTCTTGATCCTGGACTGTTAGATGAAGGAAGAGAACAAGTTACTGCCGTTTTCAATTTAAGTTATCGTGGCAGTGCGTCGCCTAAAATTAACGTTTTAAATCCGCAAGACAAAGAAGAGGCATTTCAAATTGTTGATGTTGTTTTTGATCGTGCCTGCACACAAAGTATGATGGATGATGAACAATTCCGGCTAGGATGTAGTATCTTGCCGCCTAGTCCAAATAAAATCAAGAATGGCGATGGGACCGCTTGGTATTTAACTTACAAGCTAAGTAGTTCTCAAAAGTTAAGCGAAGCAAAAGACGATTTTTGGGATGAATTTCAAAAAAGACAATTAATTTTTCCAATGAAGTTGAGGATACAATATCAAGAAAGACAACCGGGGGGAGAGTTTGGTCCAGTAAAAACTCAAACTAGTTGCTATGATCTTGGTTATTTTGTGGATATTCCCATTGATAGTAAGGATATGATTCCTGATTGGTTAGCAGATGAAGGGATGGATGCAATTGAAGGGACATTAAATGTTATTGATACAATCTTGCCTTATTTAGAAAAAGCAATTTTAGTAACTGGTTATGCTTGCATTTTCTCTTTCTTAGGAAGAATGACGATGCGCTGGATTAGAATTTTTGTTGCTAAGATGGAAGTCTATTCTTCTAAGATGAAGAAAGAAGGGGAGAAATGTCCTTCAAATCAAAACGGTTATTATTTGAAAAGTACCATTGATCATTGGAAAGAGATTGAAAATATTTTTGGAAAAACCCCAGGAGAAGACAACCAACCGAAAGGAGATTGGAAGAATCAGAAACCGCTTGATGATCTTTGTCCAAGTACAGCTAGTATGTGGAAAGTTGAAGCAGCATTAGATCAGGCTTATCGTTGGACTTGTGATCGAGTATATTGTCGGGCAGTTCCTGCTGGATGGACAGCTAGTAAGACTAAAGATCAAGTTGAAACGGTTATTTTAGCACAGAATCAATGTACTGTTAGTAGTAGAGGAATTCCTTTGCAAGAGGTTGAGAATTGTCAAGAATTATTAACACAAGATGTTACCAATCCTTCTCAAAAAGCACAAGCTTTAGTTAAGAAAGGAGCCTTTACTTGTTATCGTTACAACGGCCGTTTATATCAAGTAACTTCAGAACAAACTCAAAGTGATGTTGGGGAAGTTGTTACATTAGAGATGATCCATGACTTTGGTTTAACGATTAATCAAGGATCACAATTTATTGGTTATAGTAATCTAATTGCTTACAAACCCCCTAGGTCTGATCAATTTATTGTTGGACAAGATCAAAGTTGTAAGAATGCTTGTAAAAATCCACGCAAACCAGGTTACAAACCAGACTTGGAAGGAAGCATAACTAACCTTAAATCAGAAACTGCTACAAGCCCTGAACATAATGGCTGTTATCAAGAAGTGTACCAAGATGGTTCTTTTAGTGGAGCAACAACGTTAGTTGGATCAAAAGGACCAATGACTGGCAATAGATTTTCTGCTGGTTATACTAAAGATTGCTTTGTTGATTTCAATAAAGGTTCTGGTTTATCCACCCAAACAACTACTAACGAAAGTTGTAGTGGAACACCAGATTGTGTAAGTGGTAATAGTGGACAATGTATTAATAACAAATGTGTTTATCAAACAACTAGCGACATTGATGTAATTGGACCTAACTCTGCCACGGGCACAACAGGTTTATTACAATGTGTATGTACTGTTGATGAGAAACAAGAACAAAAATATGGGGCGAGAACAGCAGCAAAGGAAGTTGAAGAATCTGACACTTCTGAAGATTGGGTTTATCGTCAATCTTCAATCTTTAAAGATACTCGAGGCATGTACGGAACATATTATCCCGAATGGCGTTATTATGGTGGAAGAGATTTATCCTCTGCTTTTGGTGCAGACTATCTCTTAGATTATTTTGGTACGGAAAAAACAGTTCATGAAGTTAATCCCCATACCCAATTCCTTGGAATTTACCAAACCATTTGTTTATCTGGAATTAGAGCACATCTAGTGATGTTAAAAAGTATACTTGAAGGATTGAGGGGATGTATTGAACAAGCTAAGTACACGGGATTAACTGATGCTGGAACTTGTAAAACTATTTTCTCACAACATGTATGTGGGTTAATCTATAAAGCAATTGCTTATTTCTTTACCAGTTGTAGTCCACATTCCTTTGCAGATGAAACCAAAACAGAAGGTGGAGTAGTAGAAGGTATTGGTGAAGTCTTTAGTGCAGGGTTTGGCTCTATTGGAGAAGCAATGCAATCTTCAATAGATGATATCAAATCTGATTATGGAAATGCTAAATTAAATGAATACTTTTCAACTGGAGCAAGAGGCTTTACAGAATCATTATGTATGGCTGCTTTTGGTTATGATTGGCCGTTAGGTATGGACTTTATTCTAGATTCAGCATACTCTTATCCTATGAAATCAACAGTAATGGTTTTCCCAGCAGAAAGAGAACTTGCTACTTTTAATCCAACTAAAGGGACTGCTGTTTATAATTATAATCTTGGCGCGATGGTCTTGCCTGGTTGTCAGATTAAAAGTGCAGACGTTTATTTGAAATGTGTCGGCCCAGAAGATCAAGGTCATCCAGGGTTACAATGTGGTAACCAGGGTTGTGATTGTATACACGCAACAGAATCATCTTCATTGGAAGGAGAAAAAATACGTTATTTGGATAATGGACGACAGTTTAACATAAAGCAAGGTTCTTTTATTGACTTAAAGATTCCTTCTCCACAAAAGATTGACTCTCAATATAGGTATGATCATGTTGTAGTTAAACTTGTGTTGGACTCTTCTGAATCTCCAGACAATTGTTTTGATGAAGGTTATAAAGACGGATTATTTTATTTCCCAATAATTGATATATCTCCTCCTGCAGAATTCATTTGTCAAGTGCAACCAACTACAGGAAGATATTATTGTCCAGAAGTTGTTAAGATGTTTGGTGGTGGTGGCGGAGCGTATTTAGAAGATCCTTACATTAGTTGTTATGACAAAGATTCAGAATCTTACGTCTCGTGTAAAACTCCCAATTTGTTTGTTAAAGGAGACCAGATTAAAGTTAAAACTCATGTAGTTACGGATGGAGAAGCTTATTGTTTAAGGATGAGTGCTACCGGATTAGGTCCAGATAAACAAGAATTAGGCATCAAGCAACTGCCAAAGAATCTTCCTGGTCCGTATGGTATTGAAACTAATCTCGGAACTGTTTCGCCAGAATTATTTTCCGGAGCATATAATTCTATGACCCTTACTTCAGATAGTGACCCACAATGTAGCAGGCAAGTACAATACAATAATTTTCCGCAAGGACAAATAGCTCAAAAGTCTTACACCTTTACCTATACTGTAACTAATAGTATGTATCGTGTCAACTTGCCAGCGGGAGTTACTATGTTAAGTGGTTATAAGAATGATGGGGGAGTGCTTACCGCAGATGATGGGTCAAACAGAAAAGAGTTCTCTCCAATCGAACTACAAAAGATTAATTTTGTATTAGACGGGTTTACTGTTACAGGATTGATTGGCGGTCCATCTGGGCAGAAGAATTATTGTACATATCAAAGTGGTCAAGCTGCTGCTCAGACTTATTCTCAGAATGAGAAACCAATTTCCGTTACTGCCGAATTACTAGTGCCAGATATTAATGGGGATTGTTATAATAATCCTGTTTTAGTTAAAACATCTGGATTTGGTGTGCCGAAACATACTGAGAATATTATTTTACAAATGGAGAAATATGTTTCTCAAATTACTAATAAGATGCATCAAGAGTTTATGGCTGGTAACTGTAAGTTTGTTCAGGATAACGCTAAGGGCATCATAAATCGTAAGAAAAATGATATGGAAGATGCCATGGCAATTTATTATTCTGCTGCTTGTCACATAATTGAAGCAAAAAGTACCTGGACCTCTACAAAGAAAAATGATATCTGTGTATTACTAGATATTTTCTTCAATAGAAATTATGCCATTCTTGGGGTTAAGGGAGAACCATACCCTGATGTTGGAGTTAAGGACCAAGCAGAATATCAGAAAATTAACAAGTATCTCAGTGAAATAGGTAGCAAATTAAATTGTGGAATATCTACGGCTGGAACCGGTGGAACTCCACCACCTTATGTTTCTCCAGCGGGAACAACTTGTGCAATGCCTAATCCAGAATTTAAAGTTTTGAGTAAACCTGCAGATTGGAAACCAACCAACTGGGCTAATTATGTTTGTATGCAAAGTACTGGTCAGGTAACTGGTGACGAAAATAGTCCCGGCACCTTTAACTTTGATCAAGCTTGTTGGTCCAGAGGAGTCTATTCCACTCAAGAGATAGCTACTAATTTAGGATTAACTTTTGGTTGTCCAGGAACGATGTTATGTTGTCCACCGCCTGTTATTACTGGAACAGGTGCTACAACAATTACTGGGACTGGAACAAGCGCAGGTAATTTGTGTGATAAATCTCAGTATCCCATTGATTATTTAACTGGTGGAAATGCTAATTGGGCTTTTGGTTGTATTGATGCTAATACTGCAAAATCATGTGTTAAAGCAACTGGACAAGTAGAAAAATCTAGTTTTCCAGTGGCTGGAACGACCTTAGGAAGTATCTGTGCAGGAACATAAGAATGAAAAAAAAAGGAGCAATTGCTATTGAAATACTTATCATGTTAGTTACGGTAGTGATAACAAGCGCAATTATTTTTTTATTAATTCAGGGTGATGTTCTAAAGGTTAAATCTAGTAATGCGGATGTTAGTGTTTTGAACACAGATTTTATTCCAATGGGCCGAGAGGGTTATTTAGCGATTACAAAATTTGACTTCTGTGATTACATAGATGAGAATTATCAATGTGTTGGACAGGGAGATGATTTTGCTTTAGGCAGTTCTGTTTACTTTCGTTTTATTGTTGAAAGTAGCACTTACAATGGTGACAT